>Ga0307488_10001226_pt1 | contig 21430 bp, 19 predicted proteins | sample SB02metaG_FD_202248 | JGI IMG/M metagenome (GOLD analysis project Ga0307488, IMG submission 202248) | Sea-ice brine microbial communities from Beaufort Sea near Barrow, Alaska, United States - SB 0.2 | ecosystem: Environmental > Aquatic > Marine > Coastal | place: USA: Alaska | collected... | reverse complement strand
CCTACTGGCAAGGCAATTTCGAACCACATATTGGCTATTTTCTGTATGTGTATTTCGGTAATTTTCGGTCTACATTAAATCAGTTTTCTATGCGCGACTTAGGGGTAATGCGCACTCGTAAGGAGCAAGCACAAGTGATGGCAAGATTCGCCGACATTGACAGTGCTAAGTCGGCTTTCGTCATGCATTCACTGCTGAATGAAATACGTACACAGTTGCCTGTAATAAACCGCTTTGGGATCCTAAATCATCTTGAAAATTTACCTAAACCTTTAGGTGCTAAAGCCATAGAGTTAGATGCAAAAGTACAATATGTGCTGGCTTGCGAACTACTAAAGGAAGATGCAAGTTATGCATGCTTAGTATTAAAAACGATAAATACTGACATTGCTCAAGAAAAGTGGGTACGGGAAGCGTACAAGCTGGGCTTAAAAAACGACGTCGAAGCTGAACTCGATCGCATAATAGATGCACCATTATCCGAAGACTTGTTAGCCTTTGCAGAAGACTTTTTAGCTCGCAAATATCATAAGAAACGTACCAGTATCTTAACCGATATGTTGCGCGACAACAGCCAAACTATTCTAATTGATGAAATGCACAAAGGTGCTGTTGAACGAGGTGTCGTAGCTTACTATGAAAGACGCGACTGCAAGGCAATGCGAACCGAAAATGAAATATGGCGCGCTTTATTTGGACTGTATTTTTGGCATGAAATATACGAATTAGAAGGCTTAGGATTAACCAACGAATTTGATCATTTGCCTGCGTCTCTTAAAACCAACCAGTTTTATGAATTCGCTTCAGAACAAATCGAAACGCGGCTAAAAAGCACGGACACTAAAGCCAAATTGGTTCAACAACTTTCCTTAGCTGCTGTAAAATACTATGGCCAAGGTAATATTATTTTTAGGTGGCGCAAAAACATCTTAGAACGCCTTATTCTGCTTATTAATCACAGTAAATTGGACGCCTTATTGGCGCTGTTGAAAGCGATGACTCAAGACTGGAAAAACTTAAGTGATGGCTTTCCAGATTTAATGCTTATTGAGAATGGGACACTTCGGTTCGAAGAAGTGAAATCAGAGGGTGACCAATTGCGACGCAACCAACTTCTCAGCATTCAGAAACTACAGAGTTTAGGTTTTGATGTTCGCATTACTAATGTAAATTGGATTATCGACCCGATGCAGCCATACGCCGTAATTGACATTGAGACGACCGGCGGCAGCGCGCAGCATCATCGAATTACAGAGGTAGGTATTGTTAAAATGATTGGCGGCGAAGTCGTCGCCCAGTGGCAATCATTGATTAATCCTCAGCGCCGCATTCCACAAAATATCACATCGTTAACCGGTATTGACAATGACATGGTGGCACAAGCTCCCTTGTTTGCTGAAGTAGCTGATGATATTGATGCGTTTACCGCGGGATGTGTATTTGTTGCCCATAATGTTAATTTCGATTACGGCTTCATCAAAGAGGAGTTTAATCGCTTAGAGCGCCACTTTAGGCGACCGAAACTCTGCACCGTTAGAGAAATGCGAAAACACTATAAGGGGCTGCCATCCTATTCGTTGGCCAATCTCACTAAACATTTCAGTATTGATATGCAGCGTCATCACAGGGCCATGTCAGATGCTATTGCTGCTGGTGAGTTGCTTAACATGGTGAATGAAAAACGCTTAAAAGTGGACTAGTTTACGTTCATTGTCTTTAACAGAATAAGTAGATACGCAATTACACAGAAACACCGTTACATTACTGACAGAAACAACTAATCCAAACTTCAAGAAAACAAGTAAAAATGGCATGAAAACAAGTTTTAAACAAAAAATGAACCAATTTAGCGAAGAAGAAACCTCGCGTATTATCGAGATGGCGTGGGAGGACCGCACGCCATTTGAAGCGATAGAGCGATTGTTTGGCGTATCCGAGCCTCAGGTAATCGAAATTATGCGCCGTAATATTAAGCGCAAAACATTCAATAATTGGCGCGCTAGGGTTACAGGGCGCAAAACAAAGCATCTTAATTTACGTAGTCCAGATGTTAGTCGCGGTTATTGTTCAACCCAATATAAACCTACACGTAAACGTTAGACGTTTGCTACCTGGCGCTTTCGATATCATCAAAAATGCCGCGTCTAAACTGGGCAGTCACGTCAAAGTACCATGTGCTTTTTTGCCCTGTTTCAGGGTCTTGTACTTCAATTACGTCCATCGGTCTTTGTTCGTGGTAAACCAGTGACTGACCAGTCACAACCATGCCGTTAAGTTGAACGAAAGCGTATAAGTCATTGGTGCTGGTTATATAAAAAGCAGTGCTCGGAGTTTGTCCATCCCCTGACCGCAGAATAGCATCTATAAAGCCATCAAGCATTGTGTTGTGGTATTCACCGATTAAAGGTTCACCTGATTCGTAATAACAAACCATCGCACCATAGTGTCCCGTAAGGCTCGTGTAATTCTCATCGAGAATGATTTTCGTTGCCTGTAAACAGGTTTCCCAATTTTCTTGTTCCATGCTTTCAAATGCCACTAACTTTTGAGCTTGTTCACTGTTTCCGTAGGGGCTGTATTTAGTTGTTAATGGGTAAAGACTTACTATTGCGTCAAAATGGCTTGCTTGAGCCTCTGCACGCAGGAATTTGGCCACCAATGCGTTATAGTCATCATCGGCTTTAGCGTAATTCAGAATTTGTTGCTTTACCTTACGCTGTTGTTCTTTTGTTAGGGCTGCTTGCTTATTCGTTTCAACTAAGGAAACTTCATCATTTGGATCTTCATTGCCTGTCGATCCGCAAGCAGAAATAATCAGCACAGATACGAGTATGAGCGTTACTTTTATCATTGATGAAAAGACCTTTTGCATTCTAACTTTCCATTAAAACCCTACAACGAAAAAATTAAACGTCAACTAATTTATAAAGTTACTTTATAGGGATTATTGGTTTAATAACTCTCTGGACGATACTTTTTATGAAATGTTTTTAGATACAACCTTTCCACTTTATCTCGTGCCCATGGGGTTCTACGCAAAAATTTCAGGCTACTTTTAATCGAGGGATCGGATTTAAAGCAATTAATATTGATGCGATAGGCAAGCCCGTCCCAACCATACTGTTCCTCTAAATCTTCGATAATCGTTTGCAGTTTAACACCATGCAAAGGGTTATTGGCTTGAGTGTTTTTGCCCTTTGACTCAGCATCTTCAGTGCTATTAACCGCGACACTTTCTGCCTCTGTATTGCTAATTTCAGCTCTCTGGACTTCAATGCTGTTAACTTCAGCACTCTCAGCCTCGCTGCAGTTAGCTTCAACCGGCTCAGCGTCGCAGTTTGCATTATCAGCAACCGCCTTAGCAGGAGTAACAACCAATTCGCTATTCGTTTCAGGGGAAGTAGTAAAGACTGAAGCCTTATTTGCTTCAGTCTTTGATTTTTTATCACTCATATCAGCACACAACCTAGCGTTAATTAAAAAGGTAAGAAATTAAACGCGTATTCTAACTCAGTTGTGGTGACATTTTGAGTCCCAAAGTTAATTAGTCCAATTCGGCTTACTAATTTACTAACTAACTCAGGTGCTTCTAACTCACTATTCACCAATCTAACTGATGATAACGACCCATCAGGCTCGATGGTTAAACGCACAGTCAGCTTGCCTTCAATGGAAGGATCTTGACGCAGCGCTCGACGATACAATGAATATACAGCGCCTTTGTTGGCGTCTAGGGTTTGTCTAATACTGTCCAGATCGCGACTACCAATAACATCTTGTGTTTCTTCAATACGTTGTTGAGTCGCTAATGAAGCTTCACCCATTTCACTAGCAACAAACTCAGTATTTCTGCGTCCTACTAATTCACCTGCCGCACCAACGTCTGAACTCAAGCTCCCGAGCTTAATACCGCCACTCGTTTTGTTGGTTTCTCTACCCAGAATTTTGCGCTGCGACGTGTCTGTCTGCCCGCCACCTTGAGTCTGTTGAGTGTTGGCTAAATTGGCCAGATTCGCTGTATCTCGCATACTGGCGAGCTGATCCTGTAAAGCAAGTACTCCTTTACTTTTTGCCGACTCACGTGCCTGCTTAGTTTTTTCTTCTAAGGTTGGCTCTTTTGGTTTTGGCTTAGGTTTTGGTTCTGGCTTAGGTTTAGGTTTTGGTTCTGGCTTCGGCTCAGGCTTCGGTTCTTCCTTCGGCTTTTCGGGCTCAGGCTCGGGTTTCGCCTCTGGTTCAATCACTTTAGGTGGAGGGGCAGGCTCCTTCGCTTTTATTAATTTAGCCAATTGCGGCGGTACTTTGTCACGCTCGGCTCTGGGCACTTCGGGTAACTCGGTCATTTGTACATACAACGCGATCGCTAGCGTTAGCGCCAAAAGGACAATGGTGATACGAGTAAACGTCGAATTTTCTTTGTCGCTGCTTTCCCAAGGAAGCAGAAAATGAAAATATGCTGAAGGCAAGTTTGAAGTACTCACGAACCATCACCTTCAACGCCAACCTCAGTTTCTGCGTCAGTAAGCTCAATGTCGCTGACCGCCTCGAGTTGGTTTTCGACCGCCAGTGCAATATTGGTATAACCCGCTTCAGCACTGGTTTGCATGATTTTCTTTAAAACCTTATAAGGAACCGACTTATCACCCATAATAGTAATTGATAAACCAGGATCCTCAGCTGCGTCAGGAACACTTGCATCTACCGGCGCTCTGACGGTGCGAGACGCTTGGTAAAGCAACTCTTCTTTCAAGGCCAAAATTATGTAATCTTGTTGCTCATATAAGTCTACTGTTTTTGCAATTGGCTTACCCTGCAACAAAATATTGTTGGCATTGATCATTAACAACAATGTTTCTTTAGCTGGCGTTTTCACTGTCGATTTTGGCAGCTCAACCGAATCATCACGTTGCAATACTTGCACATCTGACGCATTGAGCATCAAGAAAAAGACCAATATTGTAAAGATATCCATCAGAGACACTAGGCTAAGCTTTGTTGTGCCACGTTTATGGTTGCGAGACATGCGTTTAGCTCGAGGTGACATTTTCATTGAGCACCTCCCGCATTTTTTAACTCGTATCTTGCTGGTGCTTCAGCGAGCGATACCTCTGGAAAGAGTTCGGCATCAACAACCGATGTTACCACTACGTCTTTGTATGACCGCGTAGCGTCAATCAGGCTAATTATGGTTTGATAGTCAGTGCTATCGGGCAGCATTAAAATAACGTCTTTTTTATCTACTGCCTTGGCTAATAGCGTCTGCTTCACTAACTTTAAGGTATTCTGTAACCCAGTAAAATCGTGTTGCAGTGCAAGTTCTGCGTCAGCGGAAACAAGAGGTTCGCCGTCTTCGTCCACCGCGGGTATTTTGGTAATGGTCTTTACCAAATAACCTTGTGGAAAAAAGATATTTAATGAATCATCGGAGACTAAAATCTCCAAGCGTTGATCCTCAATTGGTTCATCCGCTCCAAGTGCCTCAATGCCGGGAAGTATTAACTCCACAACGGTAATTCTTGAGAACACCATCATCATTAACAAAACAGGCACCAGTACAATCATCAAATTCATGAAAGAGGTGATGTCCAATTCAGCGTCTTCTTTCTTGGCGTTACGCCCGTGGCGTCGTCCAAACATAAAAATGCTTCCTACTAATCTGACTGGCGTGTTTTAGGGCTCAAATTCTCTTTGACAATAAGGGTGTTTAAACATTTCACACCTGCCATTTCCATGCTGTCCACAATTTCGGCGGTCTTAGTGTTAAGCAATGAGTGCAACAGCAACAGTGGAATTGCGGCAATTAGACCAAACGCCGTGGTATTCATTGCCACTGAGATACTTTGTGATAACAAGCTCGCTTTCTCTGAAGGGTCAGCATTGGCAACCGCCGAGAATGCTGCTATTAAACCAATGATGGTGCCGAGTAGACCAAGAAGTGTCGAAATATTAGCGAGCATGCCTAAATACTGTGTGCGTTTCTCAAGACGAGGAATGGTTTCCATCAATCCTTCTTCCATCGCATATTCAATATCTTCGCGACGTGGACTAATACCTAAACGAGTAATACCCGCACCAATGACACGAGCGATAGGTGCAGCGCTGTTTTGCGTTATTTGGATAATTTTATCAAAATTTTGGCTAGCTAACAGAGGCTCGATTTCACGAAACGCCATTTTATTAGTGCGTTTTGCAAAACCCAAAAACCAATAACGTTCCAGCGCAATCGCTAAACCAATAGCTAATACAATTGAGATAGGGAACATAAACGAGCCCCCTTCTTGGAAAAAGCGAACGATGGTATCCATGATATCCTCTTTAATATAGTGATCGTTTAATAACCTAGTCTCAATAGTTCGACATGAACACAGCATTTGAGGCTAAACTTTTAGTTATTGATAGTCTATTCGAATACGTTTTAATGTTATGTATTGTGAACCATCAATCTGTTGTTGAATTTATACCCAATCAGTTTTTTTGTGCATCTACAACAGCACTAGATTGACCGTTTTGGATCCCCTCAATAAGCTTTATTTCTTTTAAAAAGCTGTTACGTTCCAATGACTTAAGCCTAGTTTTTATCGGAGCCCAACGTTGTTCGTTACGATCAATTCGCTGATATAAAGGCAACTGCCAAGGTACAATCGATAATACCTTCGGTTGTTCTTTATTGCCACGAATTGTCTCTTCCAGTCGTAATATATCAGCGCTTGACGAGACATTTCCGTCGGATGCGACGGTTAGGTCCAAAGGGGCTTGTTTTTGTGTTACTGCTTGAGGCTTAACGGGCAGGGCTTTTTCCTCTAACTCTTGTGTTATCGCTTGAGCAAATACATAGCTCTGAAAAAAAAGTAGCAACGTAACTACAAAAATAGTACGTAACCACTGAGTAAATGCTATTTTTGCTTTATCCATTCGCTTGCTCCCGCTGCAGGATAGATATTTGGCGTCGAATATCCAATATCCACTGACTTATTAGTTTCTGTTCTTTTAGCAATGGCTTTACTGGTGACGACACACTTTGCAATTGAATATCGAGCAACGCTTTATATAATAAATAGTCCGCTAATGCGGCAGGTTTATCGCCGACGTAAAGGTCATACAATATACCTCGATTACGATAGCTGTCGGCATTGCCTGGCCACGCATTAATTGCTTGTGAGTAATGTGCTTCGGCCAAATCAAACTTGCCTGCGTCTCTATAAATAAAAGCCAGGCGATTATGTGCCTGATAATTGCTCGCAACTAATTTCAGCGCCACCTGATAATCGCCTACAGCCTCCTCAATTTGGTCCTTGGCCCGATATATATCGCCACGTAAGACCCAAACTGCTGTGTTGGGTGATGCCATAAAATCTGCGTCATCAATAACTCGTTGCACAGCAACCAAGGCTTTATCGGTTTTACCACTAGCTAAGTTGTTTATCCCACTTTGCACATTACCTAGCTGGCTAGAATTCAATTTTTGTTGATTTTGTTTGGCCAATTTGAAGGCGTTAAGAGTGCCTATTAATCCGCGCGCTTCCATTGCAAGTGCTTGTTCTTGCAATTGCTCCGGCGATAATTCAATCGGAGCCAGCATTACAGCAACACCATCAGCGTTCACATTAGTTTCATCTGACTGCGCAGCATTATTTGACGTATTTTCCGGGCTTTTTGCTGGCTTAGTATCAGCGCCTGAAAAACTCGGTAAAGAGGGCATGCTTGAGCAACCCGACAAGGTCACTGAAAAAGTTGCTACCAACGCTAAAATTCGTAACTTACCACTATTCAAAATCATCAGCGCTCAGCTCCTGAATTTGTTCTGGTTTGCGATAACGCACAGGTAATAGGTTTTCGAGCGTTTTTAAACTTTCCTTAACCCAATCATCGTATAAACCACCGTGTGCACGTTTTGCATTATTTTCATGCAAAGTAATAGCCGTTTCTTCAAATGGGAATGCTTGCTCCTCTAGTAGCAATTCGTATTGACCTAACTCTAGCGCAGACAATCCATTGGGACGACTCGATTCCATTAAATCTTTAGCTAATACTGAATATAAGTTAGCCAGTGAATAATTTGCTTGCGTCGTATACTCAGCGATAGCATAGGCCATCACGCCATCGTAACGGGCGATAGCATTTTTCAGCGCACTTTGCTTGCGTTGTAAACTCTTGTTTAATGGCAACGTCAGCTTAATTTTTTTATAGGCAATATCTGCATCGATAGCGAAAACCATTGACGCCATAGCGGCTAGATAACGTGAACGCGCTGATCGCTCGGCACCGGCTTCTTGGTCGGCAGTAATAAGCTTGTTTAACCAAAAGCGACGCTTCGACTCGTCGCCAGTCTCCTCATAAAACTCGGTCATTTTCAAACGCGCTTCATTTGCATCTGATAAAGGCGAAGGATATCGATGTGCATAACTTCTATAGGCATTCAACGATTCTTCTCTATCGCCTGCTTTTGAGAAATAATCAGCAGCGACATATAATGCGTCTCTGCCTAATTGAGTGTCAGGCTGTGCTTTATGTTGTGTCATCAATAATGCAGCGGCAGGCTTCCATTGCTCTGACTCCTCATAGGCAACTAATAGTTTGCCTGGGATTGTTGGCAGTAACTCATTTTTCGGAAAGCGAGTTTGAAAATCAATCAACATAGACACGGCTTGCGGGAAACGCTCCAATGCAAGCAGGTACGTAGCTGCATCGTATTGAGCGGCTGCTCGAAAAGTTGAATCTGGGGTTTCTTGGATAATACGTTGAAGCAGCGCAACACTGTCAATCAAGGCAAGCCGTTGGATTTCACTCAGCAGCGCAAAGTCTCTCTCCTCACGTAATGGAGCCTCCAGCGTATCCTTCACTTTAGCTGAAGCTAACAACTGCTCTGACTGCTGAAAGAAAGTCGCAGCTAAGCGATTGGTGAGTTCATTCACTCGTTCATCTTTCGGTGGCAATATGTTCAATAGTGTTTCGTAACCGACTTGTGCCACTTGGTAATTTTTTAGAGCGAAGTTACCGTGCGCTAACACAAGGCGAGCTGAAATTAAGCTTTCTGCATTTATATCATGTACCCCAATATGCTTGTCGAGCAAACTCGCTGGGGATAAATTTGCTTTCGCATAGGCCTGTCCATCTAGTTTATCACCTGATAATAACCAATCGCTCCAGCGTATCGCATCTAGGTATCTTTGTTGTTCGAACAAACGTTGCATTACAGCCTGCGCCACATTCACCGTTCTAGAGTCGGTTGCAAAAGTGTCGACAAACAAGCTCTGACTGATCATCTTTCTCACTTCGAACTTCTGCTTAAAATCAGCATCGCGCAAAACCATATTTTTAGATAATTGATTAAACAATAATAAAGCAGCATAAGCAGCATCGCTGGCTAAAGGATTAGGCGAATCTTGATAAGCATAAATTTCAAAGCTCTCAATCGCTAAATTAAATTTATTCGCAGAGCTTAATGCTTCACCAAGATAGAAACGCATTTGTGAAACTTCATCATCGGGTGAGAACGTGCGAATAAACTGGTCATAGTATCCGGCAGCATTTACAAAGGCGTCCTGCTTAATTTTGCTTAAATCATCAATTGAAGCAGCACTCCAAGACGCGCTTTGGGCCTGGGACATTGCCGAACCCACAAATGAACTTTCAGCTGTTTCGCCACCGGCCAATTGTGTATTTGATGCAAACATACTCTCAACAGTTTGCGCTATGCTATGTTCATTCTGTGCCAATTCTTTTATGTACTGACGCAAGTAAGTACTAGTTTGGCGACCAATAATACTCTGTAGACCCGAATAGTGCGGCCCATCAACGCCATACGCTGCCACAAAACCTTTTTTACCTTCGAGCACTAACGTAGGAAATTTACCCAGTATATAAGCATCGATATGTTTCACGTAAAACTCGATAGCACGCTCATGCAAGGGATAGATATTAGCAAACACTAACAGCGTATCAGCACTGTCTTTAAAGCGATCATCGTTTAAATGTTGCTGAGCTAGTTCCGCATAAATTAGATTCTCATAAGCGCGCTCACCATTGGCAATAAAAAAGCCTTTTATTGCTTCGCCATTTCCTTGATACGAGAACAATAGGGCCATAATACGAAGCGTGTCTTGCACTAACCTCTGCTGTCCTAAGGGTAATGTATTAATTTTTATATGCGTTTGTGTGTAGCTATTTTGCGCTAAGGTTTCATCTAGCATTTTCGAAAATGAGACGAGTGCATTAGCATGCTCTTCTTGCTTGAAGTAACTCCAACCAAGCATGTAGGCCGAAATACCATAGAAGTTGTTGGCAGCAATATTGGCTGTCTTTTCAGATAACGCGAGGACTTGGTCATAATTGGCTACCGCATTGTCATACTTTTGGCGATTAAAATAGTATTCACCAATACGGAAATACAATTCAATATGATAGTTAGTAACCGCGTTTGCTTGGGGTGGAAATGTCATTAAAAAACGCTGAGCGACGGCAACTGACTCATCCGATTTGCCATCTAAATCGAGCGCCCGAGATAGTTGGTACATAGCATCCATGTATTTTGTTTCTGAGCGCTTGGCTTCGGCCACCTTTGTAGGATCATCAGACAGCAAATCAGCTTGCGCAACCAATTGGGCTTGCTGTTCTAAAACTTCTCTATAACTCGAAATTGCTTTATTAAAGTAACTTGCCGGTTGCAGTTGCCCAATCCCCACATCTGCATTATCGCTTAGTAGATCCGGGCGACTTATAGAATCCGAATTGCTTTGAGTTTTGGACTGACTCGCTTGTAAAGCTTCTAATGGAATACCGTCTTCTTGTGCTTTTTCTGCGAGCTGCATTTCAATATCAGCCAAGCGAAAGGCAACCTGTTGGCGCTGTTTTTCATCCTTTAGTAAAGGTAACAGTGCCGCATATTCGTCACGAGTTTCTTCCAACGATAACCTTGGCGCAATAGAGGGTTCGACCTGTAAAGGCTGAAGGTCTAGTTCAGCTAATGTTGGACGGTTACTTATTCCATCATTAATCATTAACCCTTCTTCCTCAGCACTAAACATGCTGCAACTTGCCAACAGCGTACAAAGAGAGAGAATAAGAATTTTTTTCATCTTACTGTCCTCTTCCGGGCTGCGCTAAATCCTGTATGCGAATAATTGCAAGCCTAGTTGCGACTTGTTGATCCGCCAACTCTTGCATTCTTAAAGCCATGTTCGCTTGTAAAAACTTGGTTAAGCGTTCGGTTAATGAATCAACTAATGTTTCCGCCCGCGTATAGTCGGTTTGCGCGCCCAACGCTATCACATCAACACGGGACCGCTGTTCATTAATAATTCTCGTATCCCTCTGCAGTTGCTTAAGTTGCCGATATTGTTCACTGGCGTCACCATAAACTACTTTTAATTTATTAAGTTGTTTTTGGTGTTGCCAGCGAGTTGTGGGATAAGCCTCTGATAATTCCCACTTCAGCACGCCTTTCAAACGGGCAACACGTAATGCGTACTTTTTAGATAATTGACGTTCACGCTCATTATTAATACGCACTATTCTTGCGTCAGCCTTTTCCAAACGTTCGAGTGCTGAAACTTGCACATTTGTTGCCAATAGCTTATCTGAAATTTGGCTTGCATTAAGAGCCGATTCAAAAGCCGCAATGCGTACCTTTGTGTTATCCAGTATTTCTTGAGCATCGGTTAACGACAAAGATTCGCTGCGAATCGCAAACGCTAGCTCGCGTTCCTCAAGTAAACGGTACATACCGTCTATTTGTACTATATTTTGATCGAGAGTATTCAATAACTGCTTGGCTTGGCGACGAACTTCGAGCAGATATGCACTGTCGAAATCGCTGTCACCGCTAAGTAATAGAATTTGTAAATCGCGATGCTCTATGGGCCAATTACCATTCGCTGTGTTGTCAAAAAAATCAGCTTGTTGTACTTGTAGATCAAACTCGCTCAACGATGCCATTGCGGAATCTAATTGGCGAGAAGAATCGCGCAGTGAACTAAAGGCTTCTGCTAATGCACCTTGCTGTTCATACCCATATGCAAGTCCGTGACTAGCCTGTAATGCATAAATGCCCTTGCTATTGTCACGTAAATATTGCCAAGCTGCCATTGCCAAAGGCCATCGATTTTCTTGCGCTAATGTCCAACCATACGTCAACATCGCTTGTTCAGCCTGCAATGATTCACGGCCAATTAATTTGAGTGCGATAAGTGCGTTGGCGAAGTCTTTTTGTTCGAGTAAGGTGATACCTAAACCATAGTTCAAACGGTCGAATAATGCGTTACGTTCTTGAAATGCCCGAACCTCTTGACTCTCAGTTAAACCATTACCAAACCAATTAAACCAAGACCACCAACTTGTACTTTTGTTTTCTTCCTCTATCGAGTTGGCAACCGGCGTGGCGTTTAACAGCAATTTCGCAGCCATAAAGGCCTCGCTAGCCGCGTCGTAGTCTTGATTGTTGTGTTCTATCACAGCTTGATTAGCAATAAGGTAAGTTTGATAAATGGAGTCGCTACTTAACTCATCTGCAAGTGCTTCCCAATCACCGCCATTATTCATGCGTTCATGACTCACTTGGTAAATCAGTTCCTCCCTATCCTGCGCGCTTAACTCGTCTTCCAAATCACTATCAATAATCGCGGTATACGCACGCTCACTAACTCCCATACGTTTCTGCGCAAAGCTTGACTTAGCTAACCAAAACCAAGTATTGGCTTGAATATAGGGGTCGGCCGATTGCGCTAATAAGCGATGAAAAATACTCTCTGCTTGCTTTGTCATACCTAGCTGCAAACTCACAGCCCCTCTCATTAAGTCGAGCCGGTCTTGGTTTTCACGCGCGTAAGGTTTTTGTGCCGTCAGTTCGTTCATGCGCGCAAGAGCAACTTGCAACAAAGTTTGATCCGGTGCGCCTTGAAAGTAGCTGTAAGCAACCTGACCAAAAGCAACGTCTTGACGTTTTTGTGCCAAAATTTGTGCGCCAGTGCGAGTTTCTTGGACCGGCGCAGGAGGTTCTGGTGTTGAAAAGCAGCCGTTAAGTGCTAACAAAACGAGGGCAACAAATGTAAATTTAGTGGCCTTGAACTGAGTCATAAACACAAGCAAATCGACCTAAAGTAATATAGCTGAAAAAGTAGGTTGTTGCTTTGACGTCGAATCAACAATTTTGAGCTCTATAGTGGCTGCTTCATCGTCTTTGTCAAACTCCAGCGTAACAGCACGTTTATAAGGTCGATTTTCAGGTCCTGTGCCAATAAAGAATGCAGACACTTCTCTGGTACCTTGATTAATATTGCCAACGAACAAACGCTGAACACCGCCCCTGTATAGCGCATTAACTTGGCGTTCGGTATACAAATAGTAGGTTGCTAATTTACCGTCTATCTTTAACTCCACAGCATCGAGTTTGAAGTATTCCCCCACGTCCATGGATAGATAAACCGCAACTTGTGTACTCGACGGAAACAACAAATCCTCTTCCAAAATAAATAAATCACGATTCAAATTCACTAATGCTTGCTTCAATGTTTCCATTTCCGCAGCTAAATCGCTGTCAGGGATCGGAGTCTGATTTTTGACTTCAGCTAATATGGGCGTTTGGGTATCGCTTGTGACTTCCTGTGCATTTGCATTGTTAGTCCACAATGCCATTACAATTAACAGCGTAATAGCTAAGCACGATTGCACTAATACATTCTGAACTAATTGTATTGCGACAACGCGCCCATTCGATCGCAGGCTTGTTAATTTTAGGTTCGATGCGTTTATCATAATCATTTCTAATACCAAATTGATGCAAAGATGCGTAACACATTTGCAGAGAAGCCAAACAATGGTTCTTCACCTACAGGCGTTTGGGCCGTAGCATCTCTGAAGTCATCATAATCAAATTTCATGTAATCCCATTCAAAGTGCACCGCGCTCTTTTTGAAAATAGCGGTTTGAGAGAATTGCCATTCGTAGGACACGCTAATGCCCGCAGTTAAGCCTGTGTAGGTGCTCATTTCTTTGTCGCGAGCCATAAAATTAAACTCATCAGGACGGCTAAATAAATCTTGATAAAAATCGGCCTTATCTTGTTTGTAGTGGCGTAAAAACACTTCAAAAATCCAATCATCTTCAATCGGATGGATATAACCTACCTTAACGTTTTGCGCTTTTATTCCCCAAGTATCATTATATATTCTAGCGTCACCGTAAATAGCCGCGCGATAGGGAAGATAATAATTAGCATTGATTGAATAGGCAGTGCTTGACCGAGTATTCGGGTATTTTTCTGTTGCAAAACTAAAGCCACGGTCAGTTGTTGAATCAAGGAAACGCACAGAACGATATGGGTTATTCAAATAACCTTCATCTGAGATATGTTCAATATTAAAACCAACAATTAAACTCTTTGTAGCCACTTGGCTAAAGCCTAATCCAAACTTCTGACGGTCTGCCTCTTCTTCAAAACTTTCATCACCACGACGACCAACAACATCCCAACCTTTTGAGTAGCTGAGCGATATAGTGCTTAAGTCACCAAAAAAATCTTGGCTTATGCCTACATAAACTGAATTAGCTTCAAAATCGTTTTCACTGCTGTTCGTGAAACTCGTGCTTAACAGCGTTTTCTCGTTGAGGTAATCAAATCCGACCGTTTTTTCTTTACGTACTTCTTCATAAGGACTAGCCGTTGCGCGCACATCAATTGATGCTCCTGACACAGTATCAACATAATAGTTTGCAGACACCGACACTTTCCCAGCAATATTTTTACGCAACAATACGGAAGGTCCATCAATGGTCACGCCATCGCCTTCATAAGAGTGATAAAGCACATCAGCGCGCTCAATAGGAAGCACCGCAGCGTTAGCCGAGCCAATAAATAACATACTAAAGACAAGAGCCAAGAAGCCAATAGCAACTTTGATCCTATTTAGATTTCGACGAATTACCGTGCCCGTTTGTTTTTTAGTTACAGCCACAACCACCACCTGCGCCGCCATCGGCACCACGCGCACCTTCGCGAGATTCAAAAACGTGCTTCGCATACGCTAAAGCCACCGGATTACGATTCATACTCATAATAGGATCGGCCAAGTTGCTGCGCTCATAAGGCTTTACCCAAGGCTCGAGATCCGCCAGTGGATTGATGCTCTCAAACGTACTTGCACAGCCACTACCTAGTATTGCGACGCAAGCCACAACTGATAATCGGATAGACGCTTTGTTTAGTAATCTCATGTGCATTACTCCCTCATTAGCATTTTAATCGCTTTTTCATATTTCTTTTCATCACCCTTGCGGTAGCCAGGATGCAACAAACGTACGTTGCCATCGCGATCAACTAGCACAGTAGTTGGCATCGCACTTACGTCATACAATTGGCTTACTTCGCCTGATGTGTCGAACAACACCGGAAAACTCACTTCAATATCATCTAACAAGACATTGGCTTTTTCAGCTTCGGAATCCACATTTACCGCCAGTATTTCTACACCTAAATCCTGGTATTCCTGATATAATTTCTCAAATGCGGGAAGCTCTTCACGACATGGACCGCACCAAGAAGCCCAGAAATTAACTAATACAATATTGCCTCTTTGTTCAGACAGTTTAATGTTACCGCCATCCCGACTCTTCAAGGTAAAATCAGGCGACTGCTCGCCTGATGTCGGTTTTGCTATAGCGCTTATGCTGGTGAAGGTTAACGCTAATGCTAATGCGCTAGTCATAAGCCACTGCCGCAGGCTTGCGCCTGATGCATTATTCAACGATATTGATGTTATTAAAGCTGTATTCATTTTAGTCATTGTTTGCTCCCGTCAGTTAAAAGAAGAACGTTGTGCTTAGCGTAATAGCGAAATTATGAACGTCCTTTTCTACGCCAATAATGTCGCTGGTAAAAACGTGATCACGCACGTCTACTTTTAATGCCCAAAAATCAGTAAATAGTAGTCGATATCCGGCGCCAGCACTTATCGTAAAGCGTTCGTCACCACCAAATTCGGTGCTACCTGCGCCCAATGTAAAATAAACGTCCGAATTGAAGACTAAGTTATCTGTGAAGAAAGTTTCACCATTGATGTTATAACCTAATGATAAGTTATAATACGTATAGTCACGTTCTTCTTCGGTTAAAAAGGGCGCGCCACCTGACAGTTTCTCAAAGCTAGTTTGCCCTGCAGTTGCCTGTGCATAGCGAGCTTCAAGGAATAAATTCTCGTTAATATGGTATGCCAAAGAGACGCCAACAACCTCACTAGACTCAAAATCCTCAATGCTAATAAATCCAGCAAAAATACCTATTTCGACGTCTTCGGTATCAATATCCGACTCATCAATTTCACGACGTTCGATATTTGGGTCGATCAATGCAGGGGGTTGCTGTGTATTTGCCTGCATTGCACGCGCTACATTTTTTACTGATGAACTTTGCGCAAACACGTGCCCATTGAACAAACCAACACTCAATATGATGACTAGGTTGCATACTACATTTTTACTAAATTTCATTCATTTCACCATGCTATGGGTTTAATGCTAATGCGATATTGACTGTTATCGGCTATCTACTTGCTGCAAGTTTTAGCCGTTTAACGGTTAAAAAAACACCGAAAAACCCAACTTGAATTCTTCAATACGTTCTTGATCGTCGCGATCTGTTAGGGCAATAATATGTCGATATTCAAATTTTACGACCATGTTACGCGCAAAATAATACCGTAGACCTGCGCCTACTTCATAAAAATCACTCTTTCGAATCTCATCTCCGCTTTGTACTAAATTGGAGCGAGGACGCGTATTTATGCCACCAGCGCCGATCGTTAAGTAAGGGCTTACTTTCCATTCAGGGAATGTGTGATGCTGCAATCTAATTGACCATAATTTATTTTCAGAGAAATCACCAAGGGCTTGCGTATACGTCCCCTCAACAACTAAGTTACCCGTTACGTTCCAAGCCGCAGCAACTGACATTGCAGTAACACTTTCTAAGATGCCGCCGAATGCGCTAAATTCAAAAGTACGGTTGGTGTAATCTTCGAAGCTACCCGTTGGCACATAAAGTTGCTCACCACTGGGTTTGAAGGTTTTACCGAGTTGCTCTGCTGACACCCAGCCCTCTTGGCCTTTATAGGTGATTGCTTTATACCAACCTGTTTTCTTTTTCAATATGGTGATACTTTCACCTTGCTCAGCAACGTGAAAAATCGGGTATTCGCTAGCGGGGCCAGTGCGAAAGTCGACATAGGGCTCGACTACGCTGACAACAAGGTCATCTGCTTTAACTGAAAAGCTAAAAAAAGCAGAGGCAATGATAATGACGAATAAAAAGTGTAGGTTAAATTTCATTAATTTATTGGTGCATCAAATGGGTTATTATAGTTTTGGCCCCCGACATCGAGCCATTCGCTTATTATTTTTAATTCAGCTGGGCTCAACCAACCTTGGTGACTACCTGTTTCAAATGCAGCAAAAAATGTACCACTATTATTAGCACCACCGACGTTCATCGCACTACCCACACCAACTTGCTGTGTTACCTGAATGGGATTGCCCTGGGCATCAAGAATAGGCTCACCATCTTCATCTAGTTCAAATACCGGATCGCCGTTATTATCGAGAACAGGTATCAAACGCGGCAATAGCGCGCCGTCTATTAATTCCAGTTCGACATCGTTAAACATGAGTTCGCGGTAACTGGTCAGTAAGTCTGCATCGGCTGGCGACGGATTACCAGTTAATTCGAGTTGCCCAAATGGCACTTGTAATTGGTTATCGGCATCAAAACGATTATGGCAAGCAACGCATGTATCATTGGTCACCACCAAACCATCGCCATCAACGACCGAACGATCAAGTTCAAATAGTGGCTGAATGTGATCTGGAAAGTTAATTACAGCGCGGCAAATTGAAGTCCACGTTTGCGCACAACTTTGAGTGATAGGTAGTGGCGTTTGCAAGTCAGCATAACGGTATGCAATATTAGCGGCAGGTGCTTGCACTGATGGGTCTGCCCACACATCTTCAAATAAAATATCAGGCGTTAAATCAGGAACACCATTAATTCGCGTCAAGGTTTCAGCCATGCTCTCACCTAAATCGGCAAACAGTGCCGGATTAGTGTCTGGGAATGGCACGCCAGTACTCGGTGCGCCATTATTAATAGAAGGCGATTCGGCATCAGCTCTGCCATGCGGACGCAGCGTAATATCGGAATTATTGTTACCATCATGGCATCCACTGCAGGTTTTAGTTTCACCAGGGGCTACTTGCAGCCAGTTTTGGTGGCGTGCAGAAATACGTTTACCTTGGGCATCAACAATACTAATACCAAAAGGTACTTTAGCCGGCACTGCTACTTTAACGGAGCCATCCGGTTGAATAGGCGTATACCCGAGAACCTCGCGCATTAATTGATTTCTGGAACGCCCAAATGCACTATTCTCTATATCAAGCGTCTCTTCATCGGGTATAGACACACTTTTAATAACTCGAAGAAAGCGAGCGGGTCTTTGATCAGGGGTAATCACAGTTGGATTTGCCATATTCACAATACCTTGTGGACTTAAGTCAGCACCAGCAAAATCATACACGCTACGAATATGAATAATGCCCATATTGGCGTCAATTAACGCCGTTTCGCCAGTATCAATGGTTGATGAAGGATCCGCTGGAAATGGACGACTCTCAACGGCAACGACTTCCGAATACGTGACGCCTTCTTGCGGCACGGCTAGCGGTAGCTGCGTTCCTTGGGCTGGGTCAAACATCCATAATCCATACAGTGGCGGTGCTTTTTCGTAAGCTGGATCAATTAACGTTTCTGCTGTGCAAGGCAATACTGAACGCACAGCGTCATCTGCCGCATCGCCAGCCAATGGGGCTAATAAACGGCATTGACTCCAACTAAATAATTGACGGCCGCTGCCATCAAATAACGGATATAAAGCGGCAATATAGCCACCAGGAGAAATATCGGCCTCTATATCGATGCTTTCAAACAGAGCCTGTTCCTGTGCAGGTCCCGTTAGGGAAGCTGCGGATGCAACGGGCGTAAAATTATCAATATAATTAGTCACATCAATTGCAACAAAATCGGTGCCTAGTTCTTCTTTTTCAAATGGAGTGAGCGCAACAAGAATACGGCCATCTGGAGTCACGCGAGTTTGTGTAAAATGAATATCTGCGGTATTACCCGCAGAATCGGCATGGCTATGACGGCCATATAAAACTTCTAAATCGCTACCATCCGGATTCATTTGATAAAGATGTACACCTTTACTGCCACCAAATTGGTCCCAGCGACTAAATATAATTTTTCCATTGGGCATTACTAGTGGGTCTAAATCGTGACTTTGGTTATACGAAATTTGTTCAATGTTTTCACCATTCGCGTCCATAATATGCAGAACGGAAGCATGAACTTCTCGACTTTCTTCCAAGCCGGCATACTGCGGTTTTCCTTCATCGAGCAAACGGGCTTGATTACCACGTTGACGAGTTGAACTAAATAAAATACGACCATCCGCTAAGTAGACTGGACCGGTATCTTCACCAGTTTGTGCCACGATGTCTGAAGAAATAACTCGACGTAAATCTTGCGTGTCAACAACGTATTCCCAAATGTTCCATGTCGGCTGTTCATTCTCGTCCGCATTTTCGTCTTCTGGCGCACGCATACTGAAGACAAGACGCGAGCCATCATATGAGCTTTCTAGATCTTTGATATCAATAGGTAGACGATTACCGTCTGCATCGGTTCGGTCTTCAAATACGTTTTGTGTAATATCTACTTCGAGGGCAGTTGCGTTAGCCCGCGCTTTAAAAATCAGAGAGGCACCCGGTATAAAAAGGGCCGGAGCGGTAATAGAGCGCTGCATATCAGCACCTTCAATACTCAAATCACGCTTAATAACCGCAATCGGTACGTCTATAACAACAGGATCAGGGGCTTGTTCTTGGTTAGTTATAGCTTCACCACCACAAGCTGCAAGTGCAAATAAGCACACGCAAAGTATCACCTTTGGTAATGATTTATTTAACAAATAATCAGTGTTTGGGTTACGAGTCATCATATTGCTCTGCTCATTGTGAAGATAAAACCGCATCATTATGATACTGACCTACCTTACGTGTTTATACTGTCACTAAAGTGCAACGCCTTTTATTGCTTGACCTGAAAGGTATATTTGTTTGAATCTTTGCACTACACACTTTCACCTCAACGTATCAGCCTTACACCATGAAGTCAGCACGACAATCTTGGTTTCTATATGTAAGGATTAATTTTTATACTGTCAGTTTAGGTATATTTTCTTACCCCACAATTGCGACAGTTAATAACAAAAATAATTATTTTATTTGGTTTTAATTCCAAATTGATATATGTGTTTTTCAGTTGCTAAGTTGTTGTCGGCAATTATCAAAAGCACATTAATGCCACAAATAATTGAAAATCCTCCCGCTAGGCCAGTAAAAACAAGAATACCTACCTTCATCACAGATATAATCAGGCGAAGTAATTAAAAAGAATACTTATCAACTGTTGTATATTGGTAACACCTTGTTCTGTTTTGACTAGATTAAGCAACTAAAAAAAAGGAGGGGGTAAAATTAAATTTATATAAAACAGTATGTTATAAAGTGCGGCATAGATATTGATAGTACGCAAAAATGGGTCCTTAAATCCCGTTTTTTTTTATACAACCACCGACTTAGCGATTAATCGGTATATAGGCAAACACTTATTGTTACCAGAGAATAACTAATGATACGTAAAAGGGGGGTATAACATATTTCACATTCAAAAAAGGAGTTGATTCGATGTATTTGTCAGCAAAAGAATCAAATAACCCAATTAGTAACGCATCTACCAAAGCAAAGCAGATGCTGAAGTTGCTCTGCTTATCTGTACCGCTCATTTTGGCAAGTGCGTTGGTATCTGCCGGACCATCAGAACAAGCCAAACGCATGCATGACCGTTTGACTGGCGTCCCAGGCACATCAGTAGTAATTCAGCAAATGGCTGATTTAATCGAGGCTGGCAATGCTCAAGGGGCAGCACAAATCGCAATGCAGTCACCTAGCTTTTATAACGTCACGATTAAGAATTGGGTTACACCATGGACGAATGAAGAGTTTGACGTTTTCGCGCCGCTGAATGACTACACAGCAACGGTTATTGGCATGATTAGGGATGAGATTGATTTTCGCCAAGTACTAACCGGCGACATAATTTATATAGCAAATTCTAGCGCAGGCGCACCTTCTTATAGTACCAACAACAATGCACATTATGAGGCATTAGAAAATTCAGGTGCCGACTTGTCGACTGTTTTAGTTGCAACCACTCAGTCCTCATTAACGGGTATTCCAGCACAAGCGACCGCAGGCGTAATGACAACCAGAGGCGCTGCCAAATCTTTCTTTAAAGATGGTACAAACCGAGCCATGTTCCGTTTTACCC
>Ga0307488_10001224_pt1 | contig 21442 bp, 24 predicted proteins | sample SB02metaG_FD_202248 | JGI IMG/M metagenome (GOLD analysis project Ga0307488, IMG submission 202248) | Sea-ice brine microbial communities from Beaufort Sea near Barrow, Alaska, United States - SB 0.2 | ecosystem: Environmental > Aquatic > Marine > Coastal | place: USA: Alaska | collected... | reverse complement strand
CGTAGTCTTCTATTCTTTTTAACTGTTTATGCGACATAAATTGCACTGTTTTTAGCGTGTTCTCTAAACTCTACTTTTGTTATTTTAACTCTTCCGTCAGTTTCTGCTTCAATAAATGGATTTATACTATCATAAATAAATTTAGCAAAGCTCTCTGCTCCAGTTGCTGGAATGACACGTACTTGGGCTACTTTAGCTAAGTCCATTTGCATAAAAGATTCCTTAAATGGATCGTCTTCAGCTACTAAAAAGGTATGATCAAACATATAATCCATCCATGCTTTAGGTGTCATCTTCTCTATAGTTCCCTTTGCTCTTTTCATTCCTCCGAAATCCCAGACCCAATTTCTTTCGTCTAATTCTCCTTCAAACCATATCTTAAAAGATACTCCGTATCCGTGTAATTTAGAACAATGTGTTGTTGTTGCTTTCCATTGACGAAATACAGTAGAGTATCCGTCAAATACTTTTGTTGATTGAAATTTTCCCATAACTTTAATTTAAACTAATTCTTCTTTAATACCAACTACTTCCGATAATATTAGCAAAATAGCTGCTATATCAATACTCCACCATAATGCAGCGTACCCTAGTATACGGATACCTGATTTGATGAATGAAATCTGTTGATGTAATTTTGGATCAGGAATCTTTTGCCCTGTTGCCTTAGTTAGAAACTCTTGCGTAGAAGAGTCCTCAGTAACCTTTATTTTATTTTTTCCCATATCGTGTTTTTAAAGTGGTGCTGTGACACTATTACTATATATTTTAATATAATGTTTTTTATTCTAATAAGCAACTAATTTATAGAATATATTAGATGTATTACCCATGCTACTAATCCATTTAACTGTAGAATAACTAGGTTCCATTGTCTACGTACTGTTGTCTGTATCATTACACATAAGAACCCTATAATAAACAGATAAGGATTTAATGTCCATTGACCTGCTACTAAAAAACCAGCTCCCATATACCCAATCCTGCTTGATAATCTCTCAGTAGGGGTAAGTTTACGTTCCCGTACCATTAACCTTAAGTAGTAGTGCCACCATTTAAATTCACAACTCTTACAAGTTCTTTTATTCTGGTGTTTAAACTTACTTCCTTTTTTCTTTTTGTTACACTTGTTACATTTCTTCATAACCCTAAGTCTTTCCTAATATCTTCTTTTACAGTCCTTAAGTACTTAATTCGCTTACTATTAGTAACAAACGGTACAGACCAGAACTGCTTTGTCTTTGTCCATCTGTTTAGCTTCCATCCAAAAACAAAAGTATATACTCCCATAACTAGTCTTAACTTAACTGAGTTTAAGTATAGGGTAATGACTGGTAGCTTCGGTGCTCCATGTGTTATATAGGTCCTTACTTTTTTATCACTTAAGAATGGTTTGGGATAAGCGTACGGACCTACTACTGGTACGAATTTATATGCAAACCCTGGTGTAAATACTTCGTCAAAGAACATTTCAAGCTTAGGGGTTAACCTAAACCACCATACCGGTGATACAAAGTAGATGTGTGTTGACCATGTAATTGATTTCTTATAATCCTCTATTAATACTTTTTTATCTCTATGTAATTTATCCTCGTATAAATCTATAACTCTATAATTAGAATTATACTTACGCATCTGTCTTACAATCGTTTTAAATATACCATTATAGCAGAATGACTTATGGTCTGGATGCCCTACTATAATCAGGTGTTTTGTTCCCTTAATCATCTTATAACTTTAAACTATATCCCCCAAATTTTATCATATACGTAGTAATTCTCACTCCGTTTCCGTCTCTCCTTACTTTTCCTGATCTAAACCACTTTCGTACACTCCCTGCACCTCCTAAGTGTGCTGCTGCTAGTAGTCCTGACTCTGTTACAAATACTCCGTGAACTGTTTTTCCAGAATACTCCTGTATTAGCTTTTTAAGCTTTTTCCTATTATATAACAGAAGCTTATGCATAGCTAGTTCTTGAAGGGTTGAATCTCTAAGAAATTCTCTTCTGCTTGCTTTAACCCGAATAGTCCTTAAAGTAGATTTACCGAACTGGTATTTTCCCATATATCCGAAGCGATTTACCACTCCGTATCTGTTGCCTGATTCCTGATGACCTAAGTCGTGTAAGAATAGATTATGGTCTTTTATACTAATAGGTATAATGGTAGGAGAATCCACTATAGCGACTTTACTAATTTCTACTGGTTCAAGAATACTAACTTTGATAGTATTCCTATTCTCTTTGTACATCGAAGTAAACGCCATCATTGAAAATAGAGTTATCGCTATAATTATAAAAAATTTAATACTATCAAATTTAGTTTTCATACTTTTTTATTAAATTGTACGGTTTCTTCTTGAGGAATCCCAAATTACTTTTTTGGATTTTCCTAACATAACATACCTACTTACTCTGCTATTGTGATTACCTCTTTCAGAGTTCAGTTGACTGTTTCCGTTGTTTGATCTTTCAGTGCTCATTATACTTAATTAAAATTTAAGATTATAAATATGCTGCTAAAACGTTTTCAACGTGTTTTCTAGCTACTTCGTAATCAACAACTCCAGTTTCATCCTCATACTGTACAGGATCTTTTCTCCCCAAAGCAATAAAAGCCTCAATCCTCTCAACACTAGAAGCAGACTTATAATCGGAATTTCCACTAGGATAGGGTTTGTACGATGTATTAGTTCTCTTATATACTTCATCAAAATCTATATTTAGTTCATCTACTAGTTTTTCTCCATCTTTTAAAATACCGAACTTATCAGTTGCTAAGTAAGGTGTAAAGTACCCTACCATATGAGCGTCCCAATTACCTTCTCTAAATGCTGTATCGTCTGCATCTCTAAATTCTTGTCTACAGTCAGGATATACTGCATGATCACCGGCGTGTATTCCTAAAGCAATATTACACTTTTCTCCTGTTCTGTTTGCTATTGACAATGCTACAGCTTGTGTAATAGATGCAAATATCTTATTTCTATTAGGTACTACTGTTTCTTTCATATTCTCATTCTCGTAATGTCCTTCTGGAACATCATCCCCACCTTCTACTAGTGCTGAATCTAGTAAATCTGCTAGTCCATCTAGTTTAATTTGGCGATAATTTAATTTATGTCCATTGTCAACTAGGTAGTTAACTAGAGACTGAGCTCTTTCTAGCTCAACCCTATGTTTTTGACCATAATCGAATGAAATACCGGTTACTGAATCGTATTCTTTTAATGCTCTTAATAATAATGTTGAGGAATCCATTCCTCCACTTAATGAAACTACTACATGTTTTGCCATGTTCTTTTTAATTTTAATTTGCCAGGTATTATTAACGTATAGGCGGACGTTTTTATTTAATATACGAAAAATATCTCTAAATTTCTTCCATTACTTTATCTAATTTCGCTTGAAGTTTTTCAAATACTGGTTCAACAACATCATCCCAAAAATATTCTTGATCTTCATCATCATCGATACTTTCTTCTTCCGAAATTATCTGCCCATAGTATACTTCAAATACCCCTACTGGTTGATGTCCTTCATCCCAATACTTACCTGATACTTTAATTTCATCATCAATTTCAGCCATCTGTCTATATATCTCTAAAATCATATCTGATGGTGGATACCAAGCTGTATCTAAATAAATTTCACATCTATTATCGCTTGAGTGGTAAATACCTTCATCCCAAATTTGGATCCACTTTGAACCAACTTTATCAATAAATAATTCAGCATCTGCTCCAAATTCATCTGCGATGTGAGGGTTTTCTTCTTGATTTGGATATGGACCACTATGGCACTTTTCAAATCTTTCTACAAAATTATCAATAGCTTCTTTAGATCCCTCTATGTATATCTCTGTTCTATTACTATTTGCCATCTTACTCTATATTTGTAAACTTTGATATTTTTTCTTGTATCACTCTCCATTCACTTATATAGTCTTTTATGGATCTATAGTGCTTGCTTTTACTGTTGAGTAACTCTCTACAAGCTGATTTCAATGCTGCATTAAATGTTGCAGGATAACAAATAGTCTTAATGTAGTGGGTGTTGTTTTCTCCTTTTACCACTCTTTCATACAGAGTATAACCGCCTGAGGTGGATTTTGCGATAAAGAACGGTTCCATAACCGCATCTTCAATAATTGTGTCCCCGTCGGGGATAGAATCTGGTCTTCTTAGCATAACTTAAATTATTTTTATTATTTCCAATATAACTGCACCATTACTATTATAAATGCTAGTACTAGTGTTACTCCTGTTTTAACTGTAATGCCTTCTCCTAAGTGAATGTACGTTAAGATTGTCATTATTAACATACCTGTAGAAAAGCCTATTAGCCTACCGGGCCATAGAACTCCGTTAAAACCTTCTACAACGTATCTAGATGCATAAATTAAAATATAACTAATAGGTATACCTAATGTAGCCATAAGAAGCGGTCTTTCTTTTACCCAGCTATTAAAGAACTGAGAGTTAGTCTGGTACCATATCATTGCTTGTGCTACTGTAAATAGTATAAACGCTATACCTATATTTCTATTCACTTCCTATAAATGCTTTTAGTCTCTTTTCATCCATCCTACCGGTTTCCGATTTTATCTTCTCTCCGTCTATAACAACAGTTGTAGGTATTCCATTTACCTTATACTGTGCTGCTAATCCTGTTGTATCTTCTTCGATATTAACATTAACAAATTCGTAGGTATCTTTTAATTCCTCAGCAACTTTATCAAAGGATTTAGCATATACTTTACATGGTCCGCACCAATTAGCGTAAAATTTAATTACTTTTATCATTTTCTTCCTTTTTCTTTATAGCTGTTAAACCTTGACTTTTTTACTGGAGTATTAGAAGATTTTACTCCGATTGATTTTAACCACTCTATAGTTTGGGTATAGAGCTGTTTAGATGAATTTTTTGACATATAACTTTGATTTATGATTATATATTAATATAAGAAAAATATAGCATTTAAACAACTATTTTACAGTATTTCCGTCTACTGTTATCTCATGCCAATGCACTCTTCCTTCTTCGATTGCCTTCTTAATATTCTTCTGTTTTCCCATTAAAAATGCACTACCACTCTTTACCTCTACGAAGTGAACTGAGCATTTAGTCTTACTTCCGGTGTCTTTAAATGCAACATAATCAATTGGCATACCTAAAAAGGTACAGTCTTCAGGAGGAACAGGAAAACCGGGCATAAATGGAACAAAATGCTCTATCGTTTTCCCCCATTGTACTGCTCCTGATCTTTTCTTTGCATCCCTCCTAATTTCTGCTCTTTCTCTCTCAAATTGATCTTCTAGTAGAATAAGCTTCTTTTTATAACGGTAAGTAACTCCTCCTAGTGTAGCTAAGAGGGTTACTATTACTATTGTATATAACATATATTAAATTTTATCCATCACAACTGAGGCAGTCTTCTGATGTTCTGGAGCCTATATCTCCGTTAATTACTGAATCTGTTCTGAGGTAATATAGTGTTTTAACACCTAATTTCCAAGCTGTTTGGTGTACTAGGTTAATAAACTTAGGTGAATCGGTTGGATCAAAAGCTAAATTTAAAGACTGTGTCTGATCAATATATTTTTGCCTAATTGCTGCTTGTTCCACTAGTGCTAATTGATTTACCTCTGCAAAAGTTAGGAAGATTGGCTTATCTTCCAAAGGCATAATGTCTTCTGGTAGATTTGCTACAGAACCCCTATCTTTCATAATAGAATCCCATACTTCCTCTGTATTACATCCTCTTTCTTCAAAGTAACTTTCTAGTGCCGAGTTTTTTCGTATAAATGTTCCTTTTGCTGAATTAAAAGTATATACATTAGCTGGTATTGGTTCTATGCCGGCTGATACTCCTCCTGATATTGTACTATTAGATACAGTCGGTGCTATTGCCATTAAGTGAGTATTTCTCATACCTGTTCCTTTACACCATAATGGTTCTCCATATTCATCTGCTAACTTTCTTGATGCAGCTTCTGCTTGACTTTTAATTTGAGAAAAAATCTGATGCGTATAAGATGTTGCAGCTATTGATGAAAAAGGTATTCTCTCATTTTGTAATAAAGTGTGCCATCCTAATACCCCTAGTCCAATAGCTCTTCCTTTTTTAGCAGATCTATGAGCTCTAATAAGTGAATCTCTTCCAGATGTTTTAGCTAAGAACTCCTCTAATACCCCGTCCAGAAAGTAAATTGATGTCTCAACTAAATCTGAGTTTTTCCATTCATGCCATTTTGTTAAGTTCACTGAAGATAGGCAGCAAATAAAGCTATGTTCTTCATCTGTATGTAAAGTTATCTCTGAGCATATATTTGTCATGCTTACATCTAAGTTATTCTTAACATAGGCTGGTGGATTGTCGTTATTTACATTGTCTTTAAACATAATGTAAGGTTCTCCAGTCTCAACTCTAGATTTCAGGATTGTTACCCATGTATCCATAGCCTCAGGGTCTCTACGCTCTAATTTTTGCATAAAGTTATCATCCACTACAACACATTGGTGAAGGTTTAGACACTGTCTATTAGGGTCTCCTTTAGGTCTTCTTATCTGTAAAAACTCCTTAATATCTGGGTGATTAATATCTAGGTTTACTGATGCTGCTCCTCTTCTTACTGCTCCTTGATTAGTAGCTAGTATTGTTGAGTCGTAAATTTTAGACCAGGGGATTACTCCTTCTGATTCTCCCATATCTCCGTTACCAATTTCTACTCCTCTTCCTCTAATACGAGATAGTCCTATACCTACACCACCGCCGAGGGAGGTAAGTCTCATTAGTTCGGCATTGGTGAGACCAATACCTCGAATTGAATCGGGCGTATCAATTCCAAAACATGAGATCGGTAATCCTCGGTCGGTTCCGGTGTTGGATAGTACAGGGGAGGCTAAATTTAACCATCCTTTCCACATATAGCGGAAAAACTTATTAGCAAGATCTGGTCTATCCAGTCTTTTTGCAATTGTATCTGCTACTCTTTTGTATGCTTTTTTAGGTGTTTCATCTGTCAGCAAATACCCTTTTGATATTGTTGCCAGTGATACTTCATTCATCCATTCTGGATAATCTTTACCTGCTTCCCATTTGGAAGTATCTACTACTATACTCATAAATTATTTTATTAAAACATTGTTGCTGCATCCCATTCCATGTGACCTTTTGCGTAATTAGTCACTCTATTAGCAAAAAAATCTGTATGTTGTTTACCTGCTATTACTGCATCAAACCATTTCATAGTCTTTAATGCCCCTTTATCTATATCTTCTGATGGAACTATAGGTTTTAATCCTAAATCTCCCATTTTTGTGTTAACTCTATGACGAATAAAGTTTTTTAATTCAGCTTTAGTTAAATTCTCTAAATCTCCCATTTCAAATATCTTATCGATAAAGTTAAACTCTAACTTTAAAGCATCTTTAGCTGCTTCTTCTATATCTGCTACTAATTCAGGTGTTTTAAACTCCGGGTGTTCTTCCATTAACGTTCTAAATAGCCAACATCCAGCATCTGAGTGTAAGCTTTCATCTCTGACGGACCATTCTACTATCTGTCCTACTCCTTTAAGCTTATTCCTCATTTTAAAAGACAGTAGCACTGCAAATGAACTAAAGAGGTTAACTCCTTCTGTAAAAGCAGAGAAAATTGCTAATGACTTAGCTCTATCGTGCCAGTTTGGAGTTCCATCATGGCCGTCTCTTACTTTCATTAAGCTTTCTATTTTAGCCATAGTAGCTTCATCTTCTAAGAATTCTGCAAAATTATCTAATCCTAATTGTTCATTAAGGAGTGAATAGGCTTCTGCATGAATTGTTTCACTAGAACCTAATGTAGTACCCATCATAATGATTTCTGGTTTACGAAACCATTTAGTTACTAATGTAGACCAGTAGTCGTTAACTATTGTTTCAGTTTGAGCAAAACCTTTTAAGATTCCTCCAATCACATTTTTTTCGTGATCTTTTAAATTACTTGCCCAGTCTGTCACATCTTGTGACATTGGTACTTCTGTATGTAGCCAATGAGCTTGTTGTTGTTTAAGCCAAAAATCATATGCTTTTGGGTATTCGAAAGGTTTGTAGACAATGCGTTCGTCGAGTAAACTCATATTTTTATAATTAATTAATTAGACAAAAAAAATCTCCAGAGGAAGCTACATATGCTAATGGAGATGTTTCCATAAATAGCATATATATTTTACTTTTTGTCAAATAGTTCTGACATTTTTTCTCTAGATAATGTAAACGTAGGGCCGTCGCCGGAATTTAAGTGCTCATCTATATCGGCCTTACCTTCAAATTCAATATGACCGTTATTAGTATCCATCTTAAGGTTATACGTCATTCCATCTTGGCCGTATCTATTTTTCATAACATGCCATCTACCTGTTCCTAAAACTTTATCTTCTTTCATTCTAGATAAAGAGAAACACATATCTGCTACCATCATTTTATCATAAGAACCTGCTGCTTTATCTCCTTCTATTACAGAATCTTTAGCTCCCATTCTATTTACCTGAGATGGTGTTATTATCGGAATTTTTAATTCCTTAGCTAACCCCTTAGTCGCAATAAATACATCATCAATTTCATCTTTTCGTTCTGAAAATTTACCTTTTGATGGTGCTCTTAGATAATCTACATAGTCAATCACTACCAAGTCTGGTTTATGATCCATGTCTATACATTTTTGAATATGGGACTTAATTGTATTAACTGTAGCTCCTTTTGGTGCGTACTCTTTTACAATTAACTTTCCTTTAAGCTTATCTACGTATGTTTGAACTTCTTTTCTATGGTCATTTACTTCATCAATTGAATATCCTGTAAAATAACAGTCAAAACGTTTTCCTACATAGTCTTCACCTAATTCTAAAGTATAGTAGTTAACATTAAATCCTAACTTCACAGCATGTGCTGCCATTGCAACACAAGTCCAGCTTTTTCCACCTCCTGGGTTACCGAAAACAATAGCTAAATCTCCAGGTCCGAAACCGCCTTGAATTCCTTCATTTAGCTGAGCCCATGGTGTTGGAACTGTTGGTCTGTAATCTTTTCTGTATCTTGACTCTACATCTTTATTATACTCGTGACCGATATTTTTATCCATTCCAGCTTTCATAGCTGTTTCTATTGTATTCCTAATACCGTCAAAATCTCCTGCTTTAAGTAAATCTGTAGAATTAAGAATTGCTTGTTTCATTTCTTGATTCTTACAAAAAGTTGTGAATTCTTCCTGTACATAGTCTAAATCATCTTGAGATGCTTCATATGAATTACGTAACTCTTCCTTAAGAGCTACTTTTAAAATATCATTATCAATCTTCTGTAATTCAACCTTAAGTACATCCATAGTCACAGTAGTATGGTACTTGTCAAAGTAGTTAACTAGCTGATTAATAATCCACTTGTGTGCGTCTGAGTCAAAATACTCTTCCTGTAGTACGTCTCTGACGTTCAGAAGAAAGCTTTTGTCTGTTAACAATGAGCCCAATACCTTCAGCTGGAAACCTTTTCCATACTGATTCAATGCTTTTAATGTCATAACCTTATTTTTTTAAAACCGTTAAACCTCTAAAGTTCTCTAACCAACCTTCAGTATTTTTTGTTATCCCTTCAATCTTATCTTGATCTAATAGATGTAAAAATGCCCCTGATTGTAAGTTGGGTATGTCACTCTTTATTATATTTAATATATGATCTTTTTCTTTAATATCCAACGAAGTTTCATGTAAATCCATTAATTTAAAATTAGTTTCTACACGATCCCATTCTGTTATTATCTTAGGAAAGATCTTTTTAAATTTCTTATCTTCTAATTTAGCAGCACATACATCATAAACGTACTGTAATGACATTTTAGGTTTATCAACTAAGTCCGGAAATTCTGATATTATCGTCTTTATCCCCAGTCCCTTAATTCCTGCTAAATTATCGGAGTTATCTCCTAATAGCGCCTTCACTAAATTATAATTCTCAGGAAGTACTTTTAGTTCTTCAAAGATATTATCTTCTTTAAACACTTTCTTTTTTATAGGAGCATATACTTCTACCGTATCGTCTACTAACTGCAAAAAGTCTTTATCAGAGGAGACTATTGTACACTTCTTAACACTAGAGAAAGAAGCTCTTTTAGCTATGTACGCTATAACGTCATCTGCTTCTAGTTTCTCCATGGTAATTTGCTGTACCGGTAAACACTCCAAGTAATCTTGAGTTCTGAATAGCTGTCCTATTAGAGCTTCTTGCTCTTCTGCTTTAGTATCGTATAGTCCCCAGTGGGTAATCCTAGATGTAGCACGTTGTGCTTTATAATTCGGGTCTATATTTTTCCTATTAGCCGACCCACCTTTTCCGTCCCATACTATTATCACTCTGGTAGGGTCAAAAGTCCGAGTTACAAACCCTAAGGATCGCATGAAGCCTACAAGACCACCTATATGGTGGCCTGAGGGGTTCATTGCTTTAAGTAGTGAAAAGCTACGGATTAGCATATTCATAGCATCTATAACCAGTATATGGTCATTCAACTCTCTGGGAGGACGTTCTTTTAAGCCGTCTAGTAATTGATCATATTTAGCCATTAATCTAGTATATTTGGAGTTATAGTTTCTTCTTCTAAGTCTCCTTCTTCGATTAAGTCGAAATCTATACTACCTACTAGCTTTAGCCAATGCTCTTTGTGTGCATCTCTATATTTATCAATTGCCTTTTTATCGTCTTCTATAAAACCGTGAGAGGTCATAACTACCCTTCCTCTTGACTGTACTCCTCCAATGTGGTTTTTCTCTATCTGAATGTTAGTTCTTTTAGCAAATTCCACTTGAAGTCCGTTCTTTACAGCCTTAATTTTAGAGGTACCTGGGTTAGTAATATTACCAAAGGTTACAACCAACGTAGCATCGTACCACATAGACATTCCTCCTTTGTTTTGTAATTTAGGTTGACCCATTGGGTGTTCAGGTTTCATAGTCCATACCTTATTAATAGCTACTAGCGTATTTGTGTAAGGTGAGTTCTCTTTCCTAGATAATAGAATCTTTTGATTTAAATTATTACCGAATTGAGTAGACATTGCTCCTGCATTCCATTCATTATTGTTCTTATTAGAACGTACTGATAAATCACAAGGTATAGATCCGATTGAATCCCAGAAGAAACACATATCATGAGGTAAGTTACCTTTCGACTGTTCGTCTATTAAGTCAGCCATATGAACAGCTACTTCTTCAATTGTATTTAATGTACCTCTATCTGCATACAAGAAGAAACCTTCGTAGTCTGTTACTTTTCCGTTTTCATCTAGTACTTCCGTGAACTCTAATCCCATCTCTTTTGCATGTTCCCATGACCATTTCATCTCTGAAATAATAAAGACTGGAAGTACGCCTTGCTTCTGTGCATTTACTGCTGCTTCTAGTAATGCAGTTGTTTTACCTGTATCACTATGTCCTCTTAGAAGGGTAATGTGTCCTGTAGGTATTCCTGGAAGAGAAGTTATATCTTGGAATGCTTTCGATAAAGGAATCCATCCTTGCTCCTTAAATTTTACAGAAGCATTAGAAAAACCTTTTTTCTTCTTAAAATTACCTAAATTAAACCCCTTCTTGACTGCCGCGGATGCGGCTGCTTTTACTTCTTTGCTCTGTTTTGCCATATTTACTCGTTGAATAAGTCATCAAATTTACTAACTGTGTCTTTGTTGCCAGCCGTAGCTGTTTCCAAAGTAAAGTCTGTTTTTGCTTGACCTAGGCTTTCTGGCAGTTTATCTCCCTCTTTAGTTTCGGTGTTTTCTGTTTCCTCTACTGCATTTGGATCTAAATATAATTGTAGTTTTTTCTTAATAAAGTCGTAGTCATACTGCGTATGTACTTCAACAGGGTTTGGTTGATCTTTTAACCACGTATCCACAAACTCGTTATTGTCTGAAAGTGGAGTTTGTTTAGGTTTGATTCTAACAGTTGTTTCAGGGTAAGGGTTACCTTTTTGCTGCTCAACTACCATATCCCATCCGTTAATTACGTCAGTAAAGTCTCCAATATCTTCGTCTTCTGCTAAAGCAAGTAATGCTTTGTAGATAGTAACTCCGAATCCCCATAATCTAACGCCTTTATCTTCTTCTCCTCTTACTATAACTGGTGCAAATACACGAGTTTTAGGTGAGATCTTTCCCGATAATGACCAATTGTCTTTATCACTTGTCTTTCTTAACTCTTTAACAAATTCCTCAATAGGGTCCTGCTTGCCAAAATTGGAAAGTGCTACCATTGGAAATTTACCAATACCGTAATGAAATTTAAGCTCTTTAAAGGGAAAAGTAGGATCAGAAGCAGACGGTACAATACGTATTGTCTGTTTACCTAATTCTGGTTTCCAAAAGATTTTAGTGTAGTCTGTTTTTTCTCTCTCCTGACCATTAGAGTTAAGAGCATCTAGTTTAGCTCTGATTGCATTGATATCCATATAACTGATTTTAAAATTATAACTTATTAGTAATATAAGAATAAAAAATTAAAGAGCCAACTAAAGCTCAATAATTTTATATAACTTTGTATTCACTCTCTTTAATTCTGGGCCTTTTGTAAGAAGTACGCAGTTGCGGTAATCAGGCCAGTTTATTCTATAACTTGTATCTAGTACACCTCCGTTAAGTTCCTTAATTAACGTATTAAGTGCATTTATTGTATAAAGTGTATTTGTTTCTTTTTTTCTATGTACTAATATAGTATTATCTATAAAAGCTCCTACATTTCCAAAGTCTACGTTATATGTACACATGTACTCGTCTTGACTTTTAGAATAAAGTACAAATATCTTATTATATATAATCTTATATCTTCCCTGAATTGAGGTTAATACCTCTTCAAGTTGATCTTCTGTTGAAAAGGTACAAAACAGCTTATTACTCATATCATCGCTGGTAAAAATAGGTTCAATATCGTAGTCGAACCGTGGTATTGTTAAATTTGTTGTCATATATAAATAGTTGTGCTGTTTTATAACACTAGATTTGTGCTATATTTAAATTTTACAGGGTATTTCCCTTGTTTTTCCATTATTGTTTGTATATCCGATAAAGTCTCTTTACCGTCTTCTTTACTAAAGTCAAAAAGAATAGCATCATAAGTATACAGCGTTATAAATGACTTCTTATCTCTTAAGTACTTTAGTATATCTTTTAATATAGTGATATTATTTGAAGTTTCCAACGATTGCATCATATAATTCATCAACTTAGCTGGATTCATGTCCTGTAGCTTAGTTGTAAATGCTTTTCCAGATTGTGGGTTCCAAACATATCCTGCTTCTGTAAAGCTACTCCACATTGCGTCAATATATTCCTGAACTTCTTTGAATATTTTAAGGTTTTTATGCTCTTCAGGAATCTTACCGTATATAGCATGAAAATTAATTTGCTTAGCCTTATTATACTCCTCTTCGGTTATTTCCTGTTTACCGAAATATTGCTTTGCTAACTGCTTATGAGCTGATTCTCTAGACAAAGGGTAATTTAGTTGTTCAGCTAACAGTCTTAGATGGTATCCATCAAAATCAAACTCAACAAAAAAGTCATTTTGCGGCTTAAAGCAGTTTCTATGTTCTGGTGTCTTCGGAATTGCAGCAAAGTTTACTGAGTTGAATGTGTTAGTTGGTCTTGAAGTATTGTTATATAGGTTGTAGTTTGTGTAGGTTGTGTTATTTTCTGTATTGTATATAGGGTTCTTAGGTTTAAACAGTTCATTAAATTCATCGTAAACTATTCCTACTCCGTTTTGCTCTAGTAAGAAAAATACATTTGTAGTTATGTTGTTATAGAACTCAAATCCATCCGGGATAGGAAGGGCTAAGTGCTGCTCTATTTGATTAAATATATTTTCACATCTTTCGTAAAGCTTAACAATCGGAATTATTCTATTTAAATCTGGTTTTTCATTATGAGTACGGTAGTACCAGTCTATAGATGTATTTGCTGTTGAGTACTCTAACCTCTTATAGTTACTCATAGAGTAAACTAACGATATGTCTATAGCTCTCTGTAGATTAAAGTGGTAGAGAAGAGTTTTTTTGTTTAATGTGTATAGTGTTTTAAATTTACTAAGTATAGCGTAGATACGGTCTTTATCTACATTTAATCCATCGTTATGAGATACTGGGATGAAATAACCTTCTTTGTCGTTCAACACTTTAACATATACTCCTATAGTGGAAGTTAGTTTAGAGTGGAAGTAGAAATTCGTACTGATGACATCTACGTATATAGGTGAGTCAGTTTGATTTTCTAACCAGTCGAGCTGTTCTTTAGATTCTAGTATATAAAACATTTGTTAATAACCTTTATTATAATATACGAAAATATTTCGTATCTACAACTTTTTCCCAGGGGAAGGTATAACAATATCTTTTATTTGCGTTTTATATTCTGTAGATGAAGGTATAAATGTATCTTCTACGTATTCTAATGGACTTTTAAGGAAGACTTCTATTGATGGAATAATTTCCTTAAGTTGTAAGATTGTCCTATTATTAACGGTCTCTAGCCCTTCTAAGAAGTATCCATTAATAGTGCGGTCTTTTGCTGAACCTTTAATGAACCAGTCCGCTTTTGTTAATACAGTACAATTATCTTTATTTAGTGCTAAGTTTTTTAATTGTATTTTAGAAATCTCAGCTGTTTTTCCTGTACACTTATTATAGTAGAAACATCTTTGCATTATACCTCTTTTTGTATCCTCTAATGTAGGAGGAAGTTTAAGAGACTTTGCATTTAAATCAGAAGAGAGTGTTGGATTATCTTCTGTACCTCTATCAAAATCTTCATCTGATTTTTCTATAAAAAGTTTTTTTGCTTTAGAAAAATCTCCTTTGTCAAAATCAATCCCTGCTGTGTCGAAGATAGTTCCGAAAGATGTTAAAACTATTTTCTTAGTTGATTCTACTATTTCACCTGCTTGATCTATTAAAGCTACTACATTTCCAGGTAGTTCGCTCATATCAGTTAGTTTATATTGGGATTTAGGTAAGTACATATTAGTCTACTAATTTAAGTTTCTTTCCACCAAATGTTCCGGTAGGTGCATTCGTTGTAGTTCTTGTATCTTTCATAAATTGCCTTAACCACGAAGATACCGGTCCTTTTTCTGGAGCTGTAAAGTTGGTCTTAATTGTACCTGTTCTTGAATTTCCACCTGCTATATCCACGTGGGCAGATGTACCGCTCATGTAGTTTGCTCCTGTACCTATACTCTGTACTCCTAATCTTCTAATAGCAGTAAAAAATTCCATGGCCTTAGGAGTTACGGATTCTGCAACGTTTAGACGTTTTCCTTCATGTATTATTCCAAAATCTGCTGCGAATCCATTATCATGCCTATTACTTCCTAATGAATTCTTCTTGTTAACTCCAGGACCAGTAAATAGTGAATTTGTTCGCTGTGGTCTAGGTACGTTACCGGCAGAAGATATACTTATTGTTACGTCACACTCTTCTGCTGCAGTTGCTAATATATCCATCAGCTGTTTTTGAACTGGGACCGGTCTTGACTGCTTTGTAATATTACTTCGATATTTAACTCTTTGATTTGCTGGTATGTAAATATCTGCTCCTGCTTCCCAAACTTTCCCAGATGCAATTACGCTTCCCGAACTTCCTCCTGATGTTGGAGATGCTGAGTTAACGTTTTGGTACGGTACAGCTTCAGAATTATGTTTTTCATTAAAAAATGCTATTTCTTCTGGTGTTGGTGGTTTAGATGAATAGAATTGTGTTTTTACATCTGTTGTCCACTTACCGTCTGCTATGCTATGGGATAAACCGGTTATTATAAATCCAAAATTTTCTGAATATTGGAAAGGAAGTATACCTTCTTCAACTAAAAATGCTTGTCCTATTTTTAATCCTCCAATGCCCATAGTAGTAAAGGACAACTCAACAGGAATTACTCCCGGTGCTGGAAGAGGGCTATCTACTGACTTACTTCTTTTATCTACTACCCATTTTTGACACCATTCTTTATGGTATCCTTTTATATTGGACACAGCAGCACGGTCATAGTCACCGTTATCATGCCAGAAGCCTGAATTTCCATTTAGTTCTTCCCAATAAGCGTAGTAAGCTAATGTCCATTTCTTTAACCTCTCATCCTCAGGTGTTTCTCTATTTTCCTTAACTTGGTCGTTTCCTTCTGTATTTTTCTGTGACTTATGTATTATGTGCCTATCTAATAGCCCTCTATTCCATTCTAACAACGGAGCTATATTATCTTTAGTATGTCCACCAGTTCCTTGAGCTGCTATAGATATCATACTCCCAATATTCGAACTAATTTTACTGGATATGCTTAATTTTGATATTGTTGATCTAACCCCAGAAAGAGTAAGTGTTGGAAGTACGTTCCGTAGTGCTGGAGTAATTTTACGGTCTATTATGTAGAACCTATCATCTTGTTCGTCATATAACATATCTAAATCATTGATACCTCCTAAAGCTTCGTTACATGCTTTGAGAATAATTCTCACAAAAGATACCATATCATTACCTTCGTTTTGATCTGAGTCTTTGTTACTGCTTATTATTTTATCTAATTCCTGTTGGAGAAGTTGACATGAAATAAGTATGTTGAGTATGTCATCAGACTCTCCTCTCATTAATCCTCTCTGTAGAGCTTCAACAACGTTTTTATGGAAACCGTTTTTATATAGAAGTCCTGGAGCGTATGAATTAACATCAAAACCTATTAAAGGATCTCTCCAAGGTACTGGTATTTTCTTAGAATCGTATACTTTCGTATTTTGTACAGGTTTAGGAAGTACACATGTCATTGGGTCTATTGAAAAGTGCATTTCATTTGTTAGAAACTTGCATTCCTTTTCATATTCTTTCTTACTTTCGTCTATATCTTGATAGCCAGTATAAAACTCTGTTAACTTCCTACCTGGAGTGTTCGTCCCTTTTTCTGGTTCTGCTGTAGCATCTAATATACTTACGTACTGGTTGTATACATCTAAGACGACGTAAAGAGGTATCCAGTACTCATTTAAGTCATCATTGTCGAACATTCCAGTATCCTTTTCTTCTATAGATTCTAATCTAAAAGCTACAAATCCGTTTAATGTCTTTTTAAAATGTTGTGCTTGGGCTCTAGTAAAACTGTCTCTAGTGTAAATAGGTAGCTGATCTACTGCTGGTGGAGTATTTAAGCTTTGTTTAGCGTTACTAGCTTGGTTAACTCCATCCGGGTTAGCTGCTGTTGCAGTATCTGCTGCGTTATTAGAGCTATTACCTGTTCCTGCCTCTGTAGGAGTTGCTCCTGTAGGAAGATCTTCTACTGTTCCTCCCCATACTTCATCTACTATGCTTTGAACTTCCCATGTAGCAGATACCCTACGTTGCACTCTCTCAATATCCTTACTTGCAGGTGCTACCCCCTTATCGATTGCATTTTTAACTCTAATAGCAGATCCTGATCTAATATTTAAATATAAAAGTTCTAACGTACCTTCTACTGGGTTTTGAGTTGATGTTAGTACTTTAGCTATTGCTTTTCCTTTAACTTCACTAACAAGGTACTTAGTTTGAAAATCTAAGCTATCTCTGGTTGATTTACTATAATTTGCTGCCTTTTCTAGTTTACCTCTTCTCCTTTTACCTTGTCCGGTCCATTGAATTAGTCCGATTCCACCTATTCCACCTATTTCTTGACTTCCACCTACTCCTCTTTCTACTATAGTTGGATTAAACGAACTTTCTTTCCTTATGTTTGCTAATACTGCTTGAGCTCCTGCTTTTGTATATCCTTGGGATTTTAGGTATTTAGCTATATATAAAGCGTTTGGCTTTTGAGTAGAAGGTAATTCCTTTCCTGCTTGAGGTGTTGTATTCAAGTACTTGTAAGATCCTAATGTATATTTACTAGCCATATCTTATTAATTATCAGGTAATTTACCGTTTTCAACTATAAAGTCCATTATGTTGTACGTTTCTTTCTGTGATCCAGCTTCTGTCCAGGTATTTAAAGCAAATTCTTTTTCTCGACTAGCATCACCTTTAACCGTAATCTTAACCCACTGTCCAACTCCTGTAGTTGTAAATTTCAAGCCATACATCCCAAATTTTTCTGATAGGTAGGGTACAACTTTATCTTCTGAGTATTGAGCTATAGGTTTCTCTTTAGTCCAAGTGTACTCTGTTCCCTTATATTGTAGACTTCCTCCGTTTATTACTGCATCGTACTTAGCTTTAAAAGTAGGATCCTTTATAAGAGCTTTACCGGTAGATGTTTGTATGTTGTTTAAGTCTTCTCTAGCATCTTCGTTATCTCCTGTAAATATTTCTGTAAAGTCTTCTGCTGCTACTGCTGATGCTGATACTAATAGATCTGTATTACCTGTTGCTACTGCAACTGCTAATCCTACTTGTACAGCTTCTACCGAGTCTGAAAATTCAGCTACATTTTGAGATATTTCTTGAATCTTAGAGTCTGGTTCTCCTACTAAGTGTTCAAGTTCTATGAATAACTTATGGTAAATCGACCTTCTTTCTTTTTTTCCTTTATCATTAGCCCAGCCTTCTAATTGTTCTGGTGGATATACGTTAGATGTATCAAATGTAACTGCAATTGATTCTAGAACTGTACCGGATGATATAATTTTAATCATACAGTCATACCCACCGTCTTCTCGAAATGACCAGTTAAAATTTGATATGTATCCTGACATTGAATCATAGTTGTAGCTAGAGTCGAATGTCAATTCCTTTAAGTCATTTTGTATAGTCTTCTTCGGTACCTTGTCTCTTAAAAATTTTCTGTAGTACTGAATGTCTTTTACTACTTCACCGGATTTGCTATCCAGTTGTAGAGTATGTCCCCATTCGAGTAGTATTGTAAAGCCTGGTCTTAAGTAGAGTGCTTGCATCATCTCTAGATCCTCTAGTGTCCATACTGTTACATTCACTTCTGCTTCTCTAAGACTTCCGTATGTCCCTTTAGATTTAACAGATACTGAGGTTATCCCGGGTGTTGGCCTATATCCTAAGCTTTTATAGTTATGGTAAGCGTTCTTTTTGGTATCCCCACTAGAGGCATATCCGTCCATATCTATATTAATTGGATTATGTGGGGATTGATCTATTCCTCCTCCGATTGATGTGGGCTCTTTAGCAGTTGCTTGTTTAACTGTGCCGCCCATAATTACATTATTATAAGCTAAGCTTTTACTTCCAGTTACGTCTTTTATTGTCTTTTTACCTGTTGCTAAGTCCTCTGTCTCTTCTTTAGTTATAGTATTCACACTGGATACTATCCTAGCCCAAGCACCATTGCTGTTAAAAAACAATAAATGGTTCTTATCCCTCTTAGGAGTCGATATAAGGTCTTCACGGGCAATTAGTTGTTCTACTACACTGCCGTCTATTCCTCCTCCAATAACATCCTGAGGCTGTCCTTGTGGCTTATCTTTTCCTTTTTTAGACATTACCTATTTTTATTAACTTCTTCGTATAGCTGTATTGCTGTTGACTTATCTGCTGGTATTCTTAGTTGTACTCCTGGGGTAACATTTAAAGAACCTTTTTGGTAATTATTTGCAGAAGATATTATCCACCATAGTTCTGCATCATTATAAAATTCCGATGCTAGTAAGTCGTACCTATCCCCGTACTGGGTAATTACGTATACGTCGTTTTCATCTAAAGGAATGTCCGGGTATATAACGTTCTTCTTATATACAGTTCCTTTAGCGGTCTTACTAATCGGTATTTTTTTAAATCTTCTTCCCATTTATTCAATATACGAATTTTATTTTTACTATCCACCTGTATTTAGAAACGCTCCAGGATCATTATTTCCTGTATTTGCTTCTCTTGTAGAATCAGGATTCTCTAAAGGTCCTGCTAAATTACTGCTTATTAGTATCTTATCTTCTACTGCAGTTTGTGCTTTTTCAGCTTCTATTGCTGCTTGTGCTGCTTCTTCTTTTTTAACTGCTTCTTCTTTAGCTAACTTTTCTCTTTTTTCTGCTCTTGTTTCTGGAATTATAAACTTTCTATCTATTAAAGGTATGTAAGTGTCTTTATTACTTTGTATAGGTCGGTGGTTCGTAATAAATGGTGTTACTCCTGCTTCGGGTAAAAAATCATGTATTACCTTAAACGATATTGATACATCTAGTACATGCGGCAGGACCTGATCTTTTCCTCCTTCTTTTTCTGGGTTTTGGAAGGAGATCTCCCACGGGTAGTCTTTTTGCCAGGTATATTGAACTGATTCTATAATACCGGGCTGTTCGTAAATATAATCCCCAACCGTTACTTTAGCTATCGTTCCTCTCATAAATCTCCCACCTGTACCGTAAGTAGGTGCAGTTACAGATGCTAAAGTTGCTATTTTCTTATAGAGAGGTTTCATTTCATCTTTAGATTGTGCTGCTATTTTAAATCCTATGTTTATACTTCTTTCGAATCCGCTGTAAGTGTAAAAACTATCTGCTCTGCCTATATATTTACTAGAGTTCCATGATCCATTGAAACTATCGTCGAAGGTGTCTAAGAGTGCTCTAAAGGCTAGGTAGTACGTCTTTTCAGGAGTTATAACTTGAAATTCTAACTGAATTAAGTCTCTGTTTTCTTCTATCCCGTCTAATGCTTCTTCACTAACATCTAATGCATTAATTTTATCTACTGTATCTGGATCTGAAATTGTATAAGATGTTCTTAATCTAGAAGCTTTTCCTGGATTACCTAATCCAACTCTTTTTTCTTTGTTAATTTTTATATCACTATAGTCAAAAGAGTATGTATTCCGTATTCCACCTCCAAACGGCGTTCCTTTTTCCCTAAAGTCCTTAACTGATGTTGAAGCTACTGTTTGGTTATAGTTAGCAGTTTTTTGATCAAGCAGGCTTGGTATAGGGGTTGATGTTCCTCCAATAGTATCGTCGTTGAGATTTAGTCTATTAGATATCCCTGCATCTATTCCATCCCCATGTTTAAGTATGTCTATATGTTGTTTTGCAGTTTCTCCTGTATAGGTGTTAGTTGAAGAGAATATTTGCTTAGACATTTGAGTATTTACGTACTCATCTGGTAAGGGTGTGCCTTTTAATGGAATATTTACTATGCTACCGGTAGTTCCAGGCTGAGCTAATAATATATTACCTTGTGTATCTAATTTAGACTCAGAATTAATTATTTGAAACTTACCCGCTTTAATATTAGTTAGTGGAGCTGTATCTCCTTCTATGTTAGCGTTGGTTACTCCAAATTGATCTTTTACTGCAGTTGTTTGTACGCCGAATGTTTTATTAAATTCTCCCGTACCTGCAGGGTTATTAATAGGGTTACCGTTACGAACATTGTTTACATTATCTAATGTGTCTGTTTCGGTATATGTAGTGTCGGTACGGTAGTTAGAAGATATGCTCTGTTCTACAAT
>Ga0307488_10001223_pt1 | contig 21447 bp, 22 predicted proteins | sample SB02metaG_FD_202248 | JGI IMG/M metagenome (GOLD analysis project Ga0307488, IMG submission 202248) | Sea-ice brine microbial communities from Beaufort Sea near Barrow, Alaska, United States - SB 0.2 | ecosystem: Environmental > Aquatic > Marine > Coastal | place: USA: Alaska | collected... | reverse complement strand
GTCTTGATTAAAGAGATCTACATTTTTCTCTTTTAATTTTTCTAGGGTGAATTTGTCTCGTACAGATTTTGTTTCTGGGAAAATATAATTAGAAATAGTTACAAAGAGTTTTACTCGCTCTGTTTTTTTAAGCTTGTCTTGGTTTATAAGCAAATCATCCAGCACTTTTTTACAGCACAATTACAATCTTTTCCTTGATAGAAGGCCCTTCTTTTTTAGTAGGACCTCTTTCGGATTTTTTTCCTACTTTCTTTGGGGATTTTGGATCGAATGGCATGTTTTTTAATTTTCAGATAAAGCTACTTTCTTAATTATTGATTTTAAATCTGTTAAATTAATTTTATTTTCTATTTTTAGATCAAAATTAGAAGTTAAATAACCTATCCCATTATGCTCGCCATTTTTGATAGCTACAAAAGCTAAATAAGATTTAAAGTTATCTAATTTAAATTTTGACTCTTTTGAGTAGATTGAATCACTTTCATTAATATCATTTGGATATACCAACTCCACAAATAAACTTGCCCCCCTATTATCTACCTCAAATATTTTAATATCGTCTTTAGAAGCATAAAAGCTATTTAACAATTTTTCAGCATTTATGGCATCTAATTCATTGTTAAATTTTACTAAAAAATCTCTAGACATTCTTGGTAAAATATCTGAGAAATTTTCAATTCCGATCTTCTCAGCAAATTTTACATGTTCTTTTAACCTCCAGTAAAACGTCAAGTTTTCGTGTGGTTGTTGATGAAGACCTGTTGCTATTATTATTTTTACATCTTTTTGCTTCAGTAAACTCCCGATTTGTTTATCGTATTCTGATAGGATCGTAATTAACGGATCAAATCCTTGTGGACAATACCATTCAGGATTTTTAATATTACCATTATATGCTTTTGAATTAAACAAATAATGGTGTTGTATATGTGCACCAGAATTTAAAAATAAATTAGAGAAATCAGGTTTATTCTTTTTCCAAAGTGTTAAATGAACATCAGCTAATAAACTATCAAGAATTAACGCTTTAGCTCCTGGTTTCTTCGCATTAAAAACTGTTTTCAGATAATGAGACCATCTAGACAAAGGCACATACAATAACAACCCTAAACCTAATGAAAAGATTGATTTAAAATTCATTTTTGACTTAGCATTGTCATTTACAGATTGATGAACTGCTTGATATAATGCTTTTACAATCCAATTCCCGGAGGGGTTGGTTTTAGTCCAAGGATCCGGAATAAAAAAAGTTGGATTTTTCAATCGGTTCTCAGCATTAAAGGGAGAAACCGCACCAACCGAAAGCTCTTCAGCTTCCAACTCTTCAAATAGCTGCGAAAGTTCAGGATTATTAACAATATCTCCTAAACGAAAAACCTTGTGTTCATCAAAACTTTTCCCTGTGTGTATTGTAACCCACTGCACCCATGGCTCCAAAAGTTTATAATCATTTTCTGAAACTGTTTCAATAGGAGGTTGTATCTCAAATATTTTTTTGAAATTAGGTAAAAGGCCTTGATTCAGATAAAACTTTATATAATCAAAATTAAGCTCATTTAAACCCAATAAAATTGTCTTATTTTTCATTTTTATTTATTAATTTTTAAATACCATTTAGCCATATTTTGAATTCTATCTTTAACAGAGTACATCTGAACAAAACCACTGTTTTTTAGTTTTTCTGATCTATAATCTGTGGGCATTGTAAATTTATGAATTCTTTCTCTTGTTATACCCAAGTCTCTTCTAATTAAAAAAGAAAAACATTCAAAAAATAAAGCAATAAAATATGCAAACCATTTAGGTATAACTATTTTAGGTTTTGAAAAACCGTCTATCTCGCTAATATAATTTATTACTTCTTTAAGTTTTGGATAAGCTTTGTCTGTGCAGTTATAAATTTGCAAACCTTCTAATTTATTTATACTAAATATTGTTATATCTACAATGTTTTCAACTGCAACCATAGATTTTATATAATTACCATTGCCAACAGAAACTGGGTATTTTTTATTTAATTGGTCTAATAAATTATAGATATTTGCAAAATTATTTTCTCCATAAATAACTGAGGGTCTTAAAATAGTTAATTTATTTTTAATTGGATCTAGATTACGCCATTCAATAAATAGATTTTCTGACTCCAACTTTGTAGCGCCATATGGATTATTTGGAATTAAATCTGCTTCTTCAGACTTTATTTTATTATCGTGACCATATACAGATACTGTGCTGTAGGCAATAATAGCTTTAATATCTAAAACTTTAATTAAACTTATTATTTTTTCACTAACAGTTACGTTATCTCTGTAAAAATCGTCATATTTTAAATTATAGTCACCTTTTGCAGCAGCCAGATGAATAAGGAGATCAAAACTTTCATCTTTTAATAATTTTACTAAACTTGACGTATCGTTGGACAAATCAAAACAAAAATAATTGATTCTACTAACTTTAACTCTATCGATACAATAGACAATATGCCCCGTTTTCTCAAGTTCTTTTCTTAAATAGACTCCAACAAACCCTTCAGAACCAGTTAATAATATCTTCATTTTCTAAGTATAAATTTATAAATTAATTTTAAAAAAAATTTAGGGAATAATTTTGGTAAAACTCTAACTATTAAATGTTTATTAAAATAAAATAAAGTTTGTAACCCCTCATTTAATAAAGTTCTTTGAAAAAAAAATTCTTTTTGGAAAAATTTTAATCCTTGTCTTCTCCCTATAAAATCATTACCAACTCTAGCATGCACTAAAATTTCTGGTATATTATAACCTTTATAATTTTTTAATACTCTGAGCCATAAGTAATGATCTTCATATCCAGGCATATCCTTATACCCACCTAATTCAAGTATAATAGATTTTTTAAATGCGACAGTCATATGGCTAAAAGGGCTTCTAGTAAATTTATTAGCTTCTATTTGACTTGATGATATTGGAACACTTCTAATCTGTTTTAAATCACCTGGAGTAGTATAAAACTCCTCTATTAATCCTCCAACAAGAACTAAATCTTTTTGATCATTAAATATTTGTAATTGTTTTTCAAATCTATCTGAAACACATATATCATCTGTATCCATTCTAAATACAATTTCATTCTTACAGTATTTTAACCCGTAGTTTAATGCATATCCTAAACCTTGGTTCTTACTGTAACCAACTATTACAAATATTTTAGGATACAAATCATAAAAACTAATTAATACCTGATCAAGTTCTGTATTTAATTGGCCATCTTTAACTATGACAACTTGATTGGGTAAAATTGATTGAGTCTTTAATATTGAATTTAAAGCTTCTATTAAAAAACAAGGTTTTTCATTAATATATACTGAAAGTAATACAGAAAATTTAATCATTATATGAATCTTAGTCTATGAATTAAAACTTTAATATTATAAATTATGATCGTATTTAATGCAAAGAGGATTTTATTTTTTGGAGTTTTAAATAGCTTATAGATATTTAAACTTGATTTAAAATTTTTAGAAATTTTTTTTGAAACAGAAAATTTATTTTGCATTATATAATAGTTCACGAGAGGTTCATCAATTCCTACAAACTCTGTGTTACAGAAAGCTAATCTTATATAAAGTTCATAGTCTTGAAGAGCCCCTAAACTTTCATTAAAACCTTTTATCATATTAAAGGTTGATTTGTTCAACACTATGCTTGATGTGGAACCTACAAAATTCTTCCTTGCAAGAGATTGAACTACAGAAGTTGACGTTTTTTTGGAAAAGTTATATCTAATCTTAGTTTTAGTTTTTGAAATTGTGATGATATGCTTACCCGAATATACAAGAGTATTAACTGAACATTTTGATAATACACTTATCTGTTTTAATAATTTATCTTTAAACCAGGTATCATCATCATCTAAAAAAGCAATAATCTCATTTTTAGCAACAGAAGCACCTAAATTTCTACAAGCATTACCCCCTTTATTACCATTATTTTTAATCATGGTAATATTTTTATAAGCTTCTTTTAATTTTATATCTACTGAAACATGATCAAAGACTATAATTATTTCAGTATTTACATTTTCTTGAGCAATAACAGATTCAATAGAGTTAGTAATTGACGATCTACCTCCAATAGTTGGTATTATTACAGATACATTATAATTCATTTTTTTCATTTATCAATAATGTGATTATTAGGAATAAGGAAATACTTTGGTCAAATTCGAAACTTTTAAAAAACTGAAAGGTTTCGACAAATAATAATACGGACAGTAAAATTTCATTTCTTAAAAATATTATTTTAGTTGATCTAACTAGCATCAAACCCCAAATAAATAAAATTGGAAGAGAAAACAAACCATAATCTAGTAATAATTCTAAAGGTAAATTATGAATATATGGATAACCAAGTGTCTTAAAAGCTATGTTTTGAGAAAAATTCAAACCACCACCAAAAAATAAAGTTTCAATATTTTGTAATTCTGAAGACGCACTCTGAACTAGGCCTATTCTATCTGTAATACTATCTTGATCTTCTAGTAATCTTTTAACTGTCCCTATATTTAAATTGGATATAAAATTGATTAAAATTGTTGATATCAATCCAGACAATGATAAGAAGATCCATGAATATTTAAAATTCTTTAACAAAAATAGAATGATTAATAAAAGTGAAACAATAGCATTTAATCTTCCGTGCATAATTGCTAATCCTATTAAAAACAAAACTGAAATAGGTAACTTCAAGTATTTTAGTTTTTGATAATTGGCAAATAATAAAAATGCTTGACATACTAAAATCCCTCTTCCTAATAAAAGATAATTATGAGATCTATTGATGTAAACACTAAAATTTGTTAAAATAATAAAGCAATAAATAATTGTCGAAATAATTACAAAAAAAACAATATACTTTGAATAGTTACTAGATTTATATTTGATAAATGGCAGAGTGAGTAGAATAAATATGTTTAATATAGAGTATATATCTACATTATATAAAGAAATTATAAGTAATAATGATATTGCAATAAAGTATTTTTTATGACGATTCGTTATTTTAAGAAAATCAACTGGACTTTTAACAAAATTAAATATTAACAATAAAAATGCAATAAGAAGAATAACTTGAGGGTTTACGCCATATAATTCACTCAACAAAAATCTAGCTAAATAAAGCAATAAAATTTCCATCTTATTTGTTCTTTATTAAAAATATTAGTGAGGTTAAGCGCAATATATTACCAGTAAAAACAATTAATGCCAATATTAAAAGGTCTAAATGAAACAGATAAAGACCAATAATCACTATCATAGAACCAAATACGCTTGAAAATGCAATTTCCTTAAATAAGTTTTTGTTAACACAATAAAATATTTTCTGAGTAAGAATATAATTTATTAAAATATTTAATAAAACTAGACACAAAACATTTACAGAACTAATGTTAAAATTGAAAAAATGATTTAAATAATCAGAAAACAGATATAATATAATCAAATAAAGTAATGACACTAAAACAAGTAATATATGTTTTTTTGAAATGATTGCTACTTTTGAATTTCTTGTTGAATTAATTGTATATCTATTTAGTGCATATGAAAAAATATTTATACCAGCCATGATTCTAATTATACCAGAATATTCAAAAGTATCCCCTGGTGACTGCAATGAAGTCTTTTCCAATAATAAATAAATAGTATATGATGCTATGTAAGCTGGAACTACTATTAATAAATTTTCTTTTATCTCTTTTAAAATGAACTTATAATTAAGTTTATCAAGTTTATAATTTAAGTTTAAACTATCACTTTTATAGAGTGAATAAATTAGAATAACAAAAAAAAAGAATAATATGAAGTATAAATATGAATAGAAGTCTAAATTAAATACATTTATTAATGCAATAGAAAACAAATAAGATAATGGAACCGTAAGTGTGAATAGTATGGTACTTAACAATTTTTTATCATTACTTTGTAATTCCCATGAAATCATAAATATAAATGATAGCAACAATGAAGCAATTCCAATTAAAAATTTGTCGATATAACAGCTATATAAAATAAAAGGTATTATTAAGAGTAATATAAATTGAAACCAAATATTATATATGCTAATTGAATCTTTTAAAGTTGTTGCTTTCCATATTTTTTTATCAAAACCGAACGTAAGGAGTATTGTATTAGTCATCAATAAAGATATATCAATATAAATATTATCTGAAATATTAGGTTCAAAATATTTCGATAAAATAAATAATAAGGCAAGAGAAAATAGCGCTGAAAAACCTCTTACTAAAATAAGTTTGATCATTAATGAAAAATTTCTATATATTTAGAAAACCTTATGGATTTTGGGTGCTTTTTTCCTGGTTTGTATCTAGATTTAAAATCTTTTATTTCTTTAAGATTATTAGTAAATAAATAATATAAAAATTTCAAAGGCCAATAAATTATAAAATAAATATTTAATGCTAGAAACACACGAAGAATTAATGAGGGAAAAGAGAACGATTTTCTAGCGTTTAATTCAGTAGAAATTAAATTAGTAATTTTATTTATAGAATTAAATTTTGAATCTAAATTAGCAAGAGTTAAGTAAGAATGTTTATCGATTATTTTTTTGTCAACTATCATTTTCTTAAAAAGACTAGAGTCTTCATTTAAGGGTAGAGGTAAATCAATAGATAGGTCATTTGATATTTCTGCTCTTGAAGAACCAATATTTTTATTAGTAAAAGTAGGTACACCAGATAAGTAAGATTCTATAGCTGTAGTGCAACCAATTTGAATTAAGGCTTCGGTTTTTGATAAAGCATCCCCAATTAACTCATCTTTTATAACTCTTACATTTTTTAAAGTCATGAATAAATTTTTATAATGAAATTCATTTTCACTAGGATGAGGTCTAATTATGATTAATTCAGATGGATATAATTTACTAAGTTCATAAACTAATCTTTCTATCCATGTTATACTTTCACATTGAGAAAAATAGTTGTTAAATATTAAATCTGAATCCTTTATAAAATTATACGACTTATTTTTTCCGGAAAAGATAAACTTGGAGCCTTGTATGTGATTAGGATACGAAAAACTAGTATTAATCAAAAACTTATATTCTTTTTTAGATTTAATTAAAGTTTTATATAAATCGAAGCGAGGATGTCCTGTTACTTCAACTTTACAAAGTAAATTATATGATTTTTGAATATGTTCTTTTTGCCATTCAGACCATAAAAGAAGATAATCGTCTTTTTGAAATATTGAAGGTCTCATCATGTTAACCATGAATTTTTTCCAGCTCTCTTCAGTACCAGGAAAAACTCCTTCTTCATGCAGATAAAATAATATATTCCCCCTTCTTTTTATTAAGTTGTAATGAAAAGTATCATTAAAAGCCGGCTTAGAAAAAAAATGTTTTCCAAAATAAATAGATTTAGAAATAAAATTTGAAAGTATTCTTAATAACTGTTGTTCTATTATAATAACACACACGTTATTTTCTGACGTAAGTTTTTGGGCTAATACTCTACGTATCTCTAACTCTCTTGAAGTACTTTCAATTGGGAAAAATACAAGTTTTTTCTTTTTAAAAATTTTCATTAATTAATCTTATTAATCGTTCTTATTATACAAAATGCTTCCGAAAAATTTACTCCATTAGATATACCCCACATTTGTGATCTAATTCTTAAAGCTTTTGGAGATCGAGGGTGAGGATAACTACGTTTTTCAAATTCATAAGACTCCATTCCTTTAATTTTTGCCTCTAAATTTTCAGGACTAACCTCCATAAATAGATTAGGTATAAATTTTCTCGGATCTGATGACGCAATCCATTCCGTTCCAGAAGGTGTTTCAAAAGTTATAATTGTATTTACTTTCTCATATTCCATTGGTCTAGTGGCTGTAATAACAGCTTCAAATGTTCTTTGATGATCTATGTTTACATCTCCCCCGTGGTGTGTGAAAATAATATCTGGTTTAAATGTTTTTTTTTCATCCTCTATAACCTTAATAATGTCAAGTAAAGCAACAGTATCAAAACGATTATCCGAAAAATTATAAATCCCAACAGATTGATAACCAATAGCCTTTCTGGCTGTTTCTATATTTTTTCTATGAACTGATAATTCTTTTTCCCATTTTTCAGGATCTCGTTTTTCTGAACGTGAAGTAATTCCTTCTCCTAAAATAATAGCTCGAACTTCACAATTTTGCTCATTAATTAATTTATGCATAGAAGCACCCAATCCTAGTAATTCGTCATCTGGATGTGCAACAATGACTAGAATACGTTTATTAAAAAAATCTATCATAATAATTTAACCATTTCATTGACAACATTGTCAATACCATTTTTATTTACTTTAAAATCTCTCTTAAGTTCCTTTTTCCGATTTAAAGAGTCAGATAATCTAATTAATTCTTTCTTTACTTCCTCTTCTAATTCCTTTTGGTCCCACCATAAATTACACTTAATAAAATTTATGGAATTATAAAATTTATGATTGGGTATTTGATCAATATCTATTCCTATACCGATGGTTGATCTATTAATAGATGCTATTTCGTGAAGAGTTTGACCGCATGCAGAAATTATTACTTCTGAATTAATAATTTCGTTGGCCATTAAATTAGCATCTAAGAGAGGTAAAACTCTTACTCCTTTTGATGAAAATTCTAGACCTTCAGGAGCAATAACGGAAATTTTAAATAAATTTAAATCAATTGCCCAATCAATTAATCTTGGAAGCAAATTTCTATAGTCGCTGCCACCCATAGTTATTAATAGTCTTGGGGTTCCTTTATAATTTGACTTTACTTCACCATACCTAAAAGGCTCTCTGAGAATTAAATAATCTGGACCACCTATGCATTTTGCTGTTTGATTCTTATAATCTATTGAATTACCATAGACATTAGGATTTAAAATTAAATTTACTGGATAAGTTATTCTATTATAATCATCAATATGAACTACAATTATATTTTTATCTTTAAAACCTGAAAGCCATGATTCTGATACAATATATGAATCTATAATCAAAACACTGTATTTATCAATAAAAAAAGAAGGCTGTAAATCTAGCCAATCTAGTATATCGAATACTGAGTTCTCGATAACAACATCATTTAAGCTCACGAAAAGATCTACATTATACGATTTTTTCTTAAATTGGTTGTATAATGCTTGACATCTAGTTAAATGCCCAAATCCTATTTTATTACCAGCTTCAGTGAGTATTAAAAAATTTTTCAAGAATTTAATATGGTTTTTAATTTCACTACATTATCAAACTGCATTAATTTTTTATTGTCATTAGATATTTCATTTTCTAAGCAAAAAACATTAAAAGTATTTATAGAATCATTCATGTTTTGATAAGGATAGTCGGATGCGTATAGTACTCTATCATATCCAATTTTATTATATGCAAATGCAAAATCATTTATTAGGTTAGAACCTTCATAATAGTCTAAAGAAAGTGATGTTTCCAAATAAACATTAGTATTTTGATCAGCTAACAGCATAGCTTCTAACACTCTTAAACCTCCACTGTGTAAAAGTATAATTGGAGCTTTAATAATAGTACATAACAAGTATGAAGTTAACTTTAAGTTGTCATATTTATACATATTAATAGTTCCAAAAGATGTGTCTATACATATCCCAAGATTAAGTGATTCTGCAATCAAAGCACAATCTAAGACGTCGTTGTAATCAGATTCCTGTATCTTCTGAACATAAGAATGAAACTTAATAAAATGAAAACCTAAATCTTTAATTTTTTTTAAATATTCTAGCTTATTTACCTTCCTGAAATCACATAATATTGTAAAAAGAGATCCTGGTAATTTACTATTTACTTCCGAAAAAAAAGTTCCTAGATATTTATCATAGACGATATCACTATTGAATAAATGGAAATTTCCTGACAATACACCATTTGATTTAAAATGATCTAAGTTTTTTTTTAAATTAACAGACAAATCTTTAGCAGTTAATTCAGTATCACTTTTAATCTGAGATTCAATATCTCCTGTATCCTTTGAATAAAGGTGAATATTAAAATCAAAAACTTCATCTACAATCATATTTTTATGATAATTTTTTAAGTTTGTCACTTAAAACCTTAGGTAAAACATCTGGATCAGTTAAGTAATCTTTCAAACAGATAGTTTTGTATGTTGACCACTTTAGAGTATCTAGACAATAAAACCAAATATCTTCTTGTAATTCTATGAAATGAAGTCTATCTAAAGTTTTTTGATTAATTAGGTCTTTTTTAATTATGGTAACTCCTGAGTCATCTGCTACAATGATACCTCCTTCTATTTCCTTTCGTTTTTCATTAGCTGCATTTACTATTTCTTCACTTGGCTCTACCTTTTTATTATAACAACCTAAAGGTGTGATTCCTTGGGACCACACAGGATAGCCAAGTCTTGAGATTGCGTGAATGTCTCGCATCAAGCCATTAACTACAATTCCTTCAAAAGATTTATACAAATGAAAATATTTTGCAACAATATCTCCAAAAGCAGCTTGATTATAGCATTCAAAAGTATCTACATATAGAATACCTCCATCTTTCACTTTTTCACCTTGTTCATGAATAGGCCAATTAGATCTGGAGTGTCCATAAATATATTTAACTTCACCAACAGAATGTTTTTGTGGGGTAAGAGGTTTCATTCCTTCTATTACTCCAGATTTGTTCAGTGCATCCGCAACTTCTACAGATGAAACTCTGTTTTTTTTGATAAAACTAATTATTTCTTTTTTAATGTTAGATTTCATATTCAATATTTATTTGATTAATTAAGTTATTAGATACTGTTCTTACATTTAATTTTGATTGGACTATTACAAAGCCATGTCTGTTCGCATCATTGGTTGTTTTTAAAATTTCGTCTCCTTTAGCAATAGGTATTCTATAAGACAGAACATTTGGTGATGTGTTTAAAATATCGAATCCTGTAATTTTTTTAACAACACCCGGTTTAAAGTTAAGAAATTTCAATAACACTTCTTTTTTTTCGAAAACTCTTTCATTAACATTGACACCAAGTATTGAGTCATTTAATAATTTAGTTACTAGATCTACTCCGCTGTGGTTGGGAACTATTATCTCGGATGTAAAACAACCACCTCCTCTATTTGCAGCTTCAACTAAATATATATCTTCTTTATCATCAATTATATATTCTGCATGAGTCATACCGAAATTGTAACCTAGCTTCTTAATAACGTCTTCATTATTTCTCAGAATCTTTTTTGTCAAAACAATGTCTAAGTCACCAGGATACTTAATGTCAAAAGAAACTTGCAAATCATTATTAATTTTACCTTTAGTAGCTAAAGCTAGTGATCTAGGTCCTTCGCTAAAACAATAACCGTCTACAGTTACCTCTTGACCAGAAATAAAATCCTCTACAATCATAAGACTAGATATACTATACTTCAATGATTCATAAAAAGCATGCTCAACCTCTTGATGTGTATTTATTTTGACAACTCCTTGACTCCCTCGATTATCAATTGGTTTTATTATTATTGGATAGTTATTCTTTTTCGAAAAAGAATAAACCTGTTCAATTGAATGGATTAATTCAAATTCTGGATGATTTATATTTTGATCCTTACATTTATTTCTTTGTAAATATTTATTTACTGAAATTTGAGAATTAGCTATAGATGGTCCTGGTAAATTAAATTTAGATGCAATAACAGCTTGGCACGATAACGCGTAATCATCTTGATCAGATAAAACTGCTGTAGGTTGAATTTTATCTGCAAAATCAATGACAACACCCAAGTTTTTTAAATCACAATAGCAGATATCTTTATAGTTATGTTTTTTATGAGAATTGTTATAATGAATTGCATAAATATCTGAATTACTTAGCTTAAATAATTCTTTAATAAGTGGTTCTTGCTCCCACCCGATTCCGATTATTAATATTCTGTTTTTTTTCATAAAAGTAGCAAGTTTTATAATAAGTATCTATTTTAAAGAACTTATATCATTTGATGTTAGCAAAGAGTTTTTACTAAGGTTTTTTTCTGCAATACCTATAATGTTTTTCCCATATAAATCATTAGCCTCAAGTCCATATGTATCTCTCAAGAATTTTATATCTTCTGATTTTATTACAGCACCTTTAGCAATATTCTTATTTGTAATTGCTCTGTATAATATTGAGTTTTTAAATTTCTCTTCATCTTTTTGTATCTCTAGTCGTGGTTTTTGTTTTATTAAAGATTTCTCTACTTCTCTAATATTATGAACTAACCTAGAGAATTCTTTAGGATCAGCAGCAAAAGAGGTACTATCTGGTGTTTCAAAATTCTTGTCAAGTGTGAAATGTTTTTCTATTATTTTAGCCCCTGTCGCTACAGCTGCTATTGGTATATGTATACCATCAGTATGATCGGAAAACCCAACAGGGCAGTCAAACATTGACTTGTAAGTATCCATTAAAGGTAAGTTAACAATTTCAGCAGGTGCAGGATACAAACTATTACAATGAAGTATCATATATTTTTTGTTTCCAGCCTTTTCAAAAATATTTACTGCTTTGATCACTTGATCATAATTTGCAATTCCAGTTGAAAAAATAGTGGGTTTATTCAACTTTGCAACACGTTCAACTATTTGTGGAAATGTTCCTATTTGTGCCGATGCCAGTTTATATAAAGGAACATCTATTTCCTCTAATAAATCAACAGAAGACATATAAGTGGGTGATGAGAAAAATACGACACCTCTTTTCTTGCAATATTCATTTAAAACCTGATGCCAATCTTCAGGAAATTCTAATTTTTTGACAAAATCTGAAGTATTTTTATCTGGATTAAAATACATTTTACTCAAATTTATAGACTGAAATTTTATTGCATCTGCTCCTGATTCAGCAGCAGCATCTATCGATTCTTTAGCTAAGGATAGATTTTGTTTATGATTAGAACCAATATCAGCAATTATATATGATTTATCACCTCCAACTTCAAATCCATTTACATTTATAGTCTTATTATTCATTATAATTTTGAATTATTATTTTTAATTTATTTAATGCTTCAATTAGCTGATCTCTTTCAATTGAATAAGATATTCTTACAAAGCTATCAAACCCTGTGCCATATGCCGATCCCATTACCATTGCAATCCCATAATTATTTAAAACATCTATACAAAATTTATCTCCATTAGAAATTCCGTATATACTGAGATCTACGAAATAATAAAATCCCCCTTTAGGAATAAAGTTATCCCATTCCGGAAATATTTGTAATACTATATTCCTGTTTTCTTTATAATAATTGTGAAAATCATTTATTTCTTCGGGATTTACATCATCTGCGAGTAAATATTGGCTATGAGTAGAAGGACAAGTTGCTAGATTCTGTTGTATCTTTATGCTGTTATTTAGTAAGACTGGATCTTTTATAAGTAAATACCCCAATCGAAATCCTGTCATTGCGTGACTTTTACTAAAACCATTACCTATTACCAATCTTGAATAGGACTTCAGAGCAAATATTAAGTCTTGAATATTTACATCAAAACTATATCTCTCATATATAATATCTAATATAATCCACGCATTTTTATACTCAGCTATCTTCTTAATTTCTTCAATTTGATCTAAAGTTAAAATACTTCCATCGGGATTATTCGGCAAACATATTATTATCACCTCAAAATGCGCGTTCCTAAGTTTTGATATCCATTCATTTTCATAAGTACTTATACCCCTATACTCATATCCAGCTAAAACACAAGTTGCTTGATATCCCAACCAAGCAGGCTCTAATACGACAGCTTTTTTAAGATTTAAAGCTTCTAACAAGTAATAAAAACCTTGTTTGAGTCCAGGTACAACAATTATTTCAGACGCATTATAACCTACAATAGTACCAGCGATTGCTTCTCGTAATTTAAGTACCCCTTGACTTGAGCTATAATGAGTTGCTTCTTGAGGCAATTCTGCCAAATTCAATAGAAGGGATTTTGGACTAGGAAAATGAGTATCACCCACACTTAAAGTGTAAACTTTCTTCCCTTCATCTCTTAAAGATTTTGAAAGGCTTGTAATTTCGATAGATGCGGATTTCTTAAGCTTGCTTAGATCCATAATTTATTATATAAACATTCATATCTTTAATTTTATTTTGCCATAAAAACCCTACTTTCAACAAAACTTTTGCAGAAGCAAAATTATCAAGTTTAACTTTTGCTATTACACAAGGATTTTTAAAACTCTCCGTCAACATTTTTAATCCCAATAATAACATTTTCTTTCCTAACCCTTTACCTCTTTGTGAAGAAGCGATAGAATAATCTAATTCGAAAGTATTATCAAAGGTCGTTGATAAAACTTTATCAAACCTTACTTGTCCTAAAAACTCAGTTCCACTTTCCGCTCCTTCTAAAACATACATAATGCGATTCTTATTCGCTAGAGAGTTCTCAAACCATGTAGTATGTTCCTTTAAATTGACAGTACTGGAACTAAAAGAGACGAATCTTACAAGATCATCATTAACCAATCCATAGTAATCTAAAAGATCTTTTTCTATAGTTTTTCTAACTCTCATTTTATTAAAATACTTTATATTTAATTAAAGCAGGTAAAAACTGAGCAGGTGAACCATTTCCGAGGTATTCATGATTATCTAAATCTATAAACTCAGTAAAATAATTCCCATTAAAAAAACTATTTACAGCTTTATAGCAATCTGTTATTAGTTTAAATACCTGATTTTTATTTTTAATAATACTTCCATTTAACAAAATTTCTTGGGATATTATTACACCAAGTGTGTTTCTTAAATGCGCTTCGTTTAAAACTACTCCTCTAACGCCGTCTTTATGTCCATAATGCCCTGGATGCTTTGGAATTTTCAACGGTGAGTCAAGACCTAAATGATCTGTAAGTCTTACAATATTCTTCTCCTTCCATTTTGTATCAATATTACTATTATAAAGAACAGAAGCGTTAAATGCATACAATAAAGGATAAGTATCCTTATCACTCGTTTCAAACTCTTTGGTTATTGAAAAGAATAATGCTTTAATGTAATCTTTTCTATTATAACCCAAATGTTTTAGTGAATTAAAACATTTGTATAAATATACATCATAATTCCTTGGATTTGCTCTCAAAGCAACCGCTTGATTTGTTTTTAAATCTTCAAAAAAACCACTACTTGGATTCCAACTTGAGTCAAGATATTTCAAGCCCTTTGAAATTGAATTTAAAATAGTTTCATCCTTTTTTATATTTATACTATATTCTGAAAGAAACCAAACCATTGAAGCTGTGCTCGGTATGTCGGGCATCTCATAGGTTGATCTAACTATATAACTATCTACATCAAAACGCATTCCTTTAGAACTTTTTCCTAACTCTAAAGGCCAAGAACCATTCTCTAATTGACAATTCATTGTAGCTTCACAAAGAAGGTCAAGTGCTGTTAAACCTAAATCTTTAGTTTTAGAGTCTAACACATACTTACATATCGACACACCTAATAATCCAGGATAAATATTTCCTTCTGGACCCCAACTTTCATAAGGGATGTAATGGCCTTCATTACAAATAATATTATCTATGCTTGTTTCAATTGCTTTAGAAACATTAGTGTCAAACACATCTTTAATGTTAATTTTCATCAGTAGAATTTAAATGGTGAACTACAGTAGCTAATTTCAAATCGCCGAGATCATCAATATCAACAACACTTTCCCATTTATGTTCAAATAGAACATAATCAAGACTATAAAATGTTTCGCTTTCTAAAAGTTTTTTTGATTCACTAATCCAAACAGCTCCTGAAGGACAAAGTAACTTTGGTAAATCCTGACTTCTACTTACTTTAAAAGCTTCAGGAAATAATCTTTCATTAGATGTTCCTTTAATTATATGAGCCCAATGGGGATTAAACATTCCATACTCGCATGAAGATAGCACTGAATTATTACCACCAAGTTTAATAAAGTTCATAAGTTGAGCTCTAATGTCCTTAGCTTTAATTAGTGGGCAATTTGGCATAACTTGAATTACTACATCCGCTTTAACCATTAATTTTTTTTCGAGATTAGTAACCATGCTAACGGTTGCTAAGCTAACTGGGGAATAATCATCAGCGAAATCTGTTCTATAAAAAGGTACTTTTGCACCATACTTCTTTGCGACTAATGCTATTTCTGAGCTATCTGTAGAAACATAAACAGAGCTTATTTCTTTAATACTTAATAATTCCTCTATACACCAACTAATCATTGGTTTTCCACAAAAGTCAATTATATTTTTGTTTGGAATTCTTTTACTACCTCCTCTTGCGGGTATTATCGCTATAATATTTAAATCAATGTCCATCCTCCATCAATTTGAATGTTTTGACCCGTCATTGTTAGTCTACGATTACTCACTATAAACCAAATTGGAGGGAATATATCATCTACAAGATCTAACATACGCCCCATTGGACACAAGCTAGTATAACGTTCAACGAATTCAGCATTTGCTCTTCCTTTTACTCCTCCATAAGAAATTGCGTTCACACGAACATTTCGCTTTGCATATCTAACAGCAAGCTCTTTGGTTAAATGTATTTGAGCAGCTTTACTTGTTCCATAACTTGGAAAACTTGATGATTCATAATCGTCATACAGCAAAGGGTTTGGTGAAACTAAACCATACATTGATGAAATAAAAATAACATCTTTTAATGATTTTTTATCAATTAACAAGTGAGTAAGATGATAAGGCGAAACAACCGACATTTGAAGTTCCTTTAAAAAATGATCGTCTTTTACTATACCTTCTGTGAATTGTAAATTTCTAGCATCTCTAGCATTATGTATAACTGCATCTATACTATCTGGTAATAAATCGATTATTTTTTCGCAGGCATCTTCATTATAAAAATCAACTACAATTTTATGTATTGTGTCACTTTTATAAAAATCCATTAACTCTTTTGCTTTGTTTTCACTAGTAGATGTAAAATAAACAGTCCATCCTTTAGTTATAAACTCTTGAATTATTTGTCTACCAATTAAACCTGTACCTCCCGTAATTAAAACTGAATTATTCATTAATTTCTAATATTTTTACTAAATCATATAATAATGATCTAGGAATTGGATTCTCTTTTCCTTCTATTATTGAAACAAATACCGATAAGGCATTTTTAAATGCAGAAAAACTATCTTTAAATTCGAGTTGTTTCGACCCTTTTGATCCTAAAACAATAAATTGAATTGGGTTTTTAGATTCATTATGCGAATTAAATACAGTATTTAAACCAGATGACCACAAAACACTAACTTTTGAATTAATTTTATTATGTTCACGTTCAATTTTTACTATGGAACCTCTATCTGGAAAGAGTTTAAGAGTGGGTTCTATAATATGAACAGCATATTTTTCCCAAGATTTGGGCGTATATGCGTTTACTTCTTTTATTTCGCCTATTAAAAGTCTATCTTTTGCCGAAAGTTCTAATTCTGGTGCAAACTGTAAAGCACTACAACTAAAAATTTGATTTTTAAATTTTTCTAACTCAAATATAGCCGAGAGTTGAAGTGTACTTAGTGCAATTGGTTTATCTACATAAATAAATTTCCCTTTATTAACTGCTTTTTCTATAAATTGGTGATGATTTTCAGCATCGTCTCTAGCTAAAAGTACTGCATCTACAGAATCTATTAACTCATCAACATCTTCATATACATTTGCTATATTTGATGCATTTGCTATATTTTCAGAAAGTTCTAAGTCTTGAGTCCAAATACCTGTGACAGCTGCATTTTCTATAAAATCTAATGGGAAATTTTGATCTTTCAAATAATCAAGGATTACTGGAAAGCCTGATTTGGACATATACAATGCATTATATCCGTTAAAAATGGCACTCCATGAATACGGATGCCCATTACCTTCACTAAATCCTATGACTCCTAACTTTATCATTACTTTTTTATTTTCCATAAATGCGGTAAAACAACCTTTTCACTAATTTTATATTCATCAAACTCATTGATGTTTGTTTTCTTTATTTTTCGCATTGAGCTGAAATTCTCTTTCAATTGACTAACATCATTAACTCCTATAACTACATAATCTACTTCCTTTATGTCGGCTATTACTTTTCCTAAATAACCAGGAAGTAAATCATTGCTTACTGTTTCCCTCATCTTAGTAAGTAAAGGAAATAGTTCTTTAAAATTCGTATCTAATTTTGATGGAGTTCCAAGTAATATACCTTGCAAAAAGACAGATCTTACATGAACTTCTGTACCTAATTCTTTTAATCGTTTTAAAAAAGGAACAAATCTTCTATCAGCAACACTCATAGGTAATTGAACTATATCTGGAATTATGTTTTTATCTAAAAGAATCTCTAATTGCCCAGTAGTATACAAGGAAAAACCTATTTTATTACATTTTCCAGAATTTTTTATCTTTTGCATTTCACTCCAGATACTAGGGTTTTCATTTAAAATATCTGCCGTATTAAGCATAAGAGCATACACTTTAGAAACCTTTAATTTGGATAAGCTAAGCGTTAAATGGTTTTCTAAATTATCGATATGTTCCCAAGATAATTTAGTTATAATTTTAAATCTATTGTTATGATATTCTCCGATTACTTTTTCACTTACCCCATAAGCCATTGAGGTATCCAGAACTCTTCCTCCTTCTGAGTAATAATAATCTAATATTTGTTTAACCTCAACCCCGGGTGTTATACCTTTACTATTAGTTATACCATAGTTTAGTCCAAATTGAACAGTACCAAGTGCAATCTTACAATTCATATTATTTATAATATTTTATTACACTATTTATCACGTAACTTTGCTCTTCATTTGAAAGCGTAGGATACATTGGTAAACTGATACACCTAGAATAATACTTTTCTGCATGAACAAGACCAGCATCTAAATACCCTATATTTTTGTAATACGGCATGGTATGCACTGGCACATAATGAATTTGTGCCAATATTCCTTTAGAATGCAAAAAATCATACAGTTCTTTTCTATTTTCAACCTCTATAATGAAGAGATGATGTGCGTTATAAGTTCTGACTGGCAAGTCTTGAAATTTTACTTTTCCTAGGAATGCTTTTTTATAAGTTGCTGAAATTTCATTTCTTCGCGCTACTCCTTTTTTATTTTTTGCTAATTGGGTAATTCCTAGTGCAGATTGGAAGTCTGTAAGCCTATAATTAAAACCAAGTTCTTGCATTTCATAATACCAGTTCCCATGGTTTTCTTCCATATTCTCTTTGGTAATCCCATGTGTTCTCAGCAGCGTCAACTTTTCGTACAATTCTTTAGAATTGGTTGTAAGCATTCCGCCCTCTCCACAAGCAATATGCTTTACAGGGTGAAAAGAAAAAACTCCAATATCAGCATATCTGCCATTTCCACAAAAGTTTTGATCTTCTTTGCTATCAATAAAATACCCACCAGGTGCATGACAAGCATCTTCTATTAACCAAAGGTTATGAGCGTCTGCCAAAGCTCTGAAATCTTCCATATTAACTGGAAGTCCAGCAAAATCAACTGGTATAATTCCTTTAAAAAAACCTTTTGGCTTTGATTCAATCAATTCTTTTACAGAATTAATATCCAACAAATACGTATTTGGGTCAATGTCTGCAAACCAAACCTCTGCTCCTGCATAACGAATACAGTTTGCTGTAGCAGCAAAAGTAATAGAGGTTGTAATTACTCTATCACCTTTGGCAAGATTTAAAGCTAATACGGAAAGATGCAAACCAGAAGTAGCGTTATTAACCGCTACGGCATAGTTAACTCCCACATATTCTGCAAATTTAGATTCAAACTCTTTTACCTTAGGTCCTTGCGTAAGGTAATCTGATTGAAGTGCTAAAACGACTGCATCAATATCACTCTGGTCTATATTTTGTCTTCCGTAAGGTATTTTATTCATTATGCTTTAAAATTTGGGTCTACATGAATTTTTACGAATTCTCTTAAGGATTCTATTGTCTCCCAATCTGTATTATCCCCAGAGTTATATGAAAAACCATTGGGAACATCTATAGCATTGAAAGCTTTTTTATAATCCTCCTTAGAGTATCGTGAATAAGGTGATTTTTGTGGGAGAATTACATAGTATTTACCCGAATCAACAGTATTATAGGAGTCAGATGAAGTAATCATCTCTTCATGTAATTTTTCTCCAGGACGAATTCCTACTATTTTTTGCTCTAAATCTGGAGCAATTGCAGTTGCAACATCAGAAATTTTGTATGATGGTATTTTTGGAATAAACACCTCACCTCCCCATGCTTTTTCAATGGCATGAAATACCATTTCACAGCCATCTTGTAAAGAGATGTTAAAACGTGTCATTTGATCATCTGTAATTGGAAGAAATTTTTCTCCTTTTTTCTTTTTATTTAGGAAAAACGGCATAACAGATCCGTTTGACCCCATTACATTTCCATATCTGACAACAGAAAAACGAACATCCCTCTTTCCTTTTATATTATTTGCTGCTATAAATAATTTATCCGAAGCTAATTTAGTAGCACCATATAAATTAATTGGAGCTGCTGCTTTATCTGTTGATAAAGCAACAACTTCACTAACTCCAGATTCTAATGCTGCATCAATAACATTTTGTGCACCATTAATATTTGTTTTCACACATTCCATAGGGTTATATTCTGCTAAATGAACATGTTTCATAGCTGCTGCATGAATCACAATATCAATACCTTCAAAAGCTCTTTTCAACCTTTCTTTATCTCTTACATCTCCAATAAAGTATCTCATTGCAGGATATTTATCTTCAGGAAACTCCTGAGCCATTTGAAAATGTTTTTGTTCATCCCTAGATAAAATGACCAGTTTTTCAACATCTGGATTTCTATCTAAAATTAACTTTGTAAACATTTTACCAAAAGAACCTGTTCCTCCAGTTATTAAAATTGATTTTCCGTTTAAATTTAACATAATATTTTTTTTATTTCCCAATTCTATAATACTCTAATCCTTTACTATTTAAGTCATAAGCGATGTATTGATTTCGACCATCGAAAATAACAGGTGTTTTTAATTGTGTTTTAATTTCTTCAAAATCAGGCGAACGAAATTCTTTCCATTCAGTAAGTAATACTAATGCATTGGAGTCTTTTAAAACCTCATACTTAGAATCAGCATACGTTATATTTTGAACACCTTTTAAATAATGCTCTTTTGCTTCATTAATTGCCTTTGGATCATAGGCTTTTATTTTAGCTCCTCGTTTCACTAATTCTTTGATTACATAAATTGCCGGTGCTTCACGCATATCATCGGTTGCTGGCTTAAAGGCCAAGCCCCAAATACCAAAGGTAAAACCTGTTAGGTCTTCCCCAAAACGAGTCACAATTTTCTGAGCAATTACTAATTTCTGTGCAT
>Ga0307488_10001220_pt1 | contig 21476 bp, 12 predicted proteins | sample SB02metaG_FD_202248 | JGI IMG/M metagenome (GOLD analysis project Ga0307488, IMG submission 202248) | Sea-ice brine microbial communities from Beaufort Sea near Barrow, Alaska, United States - SB 0.2 | ecosystem: Environmental > Aquatic > Marine > Coastal | place: USA: Alaska | collected... | reverse complement strand
ATCAAATTTGGTGCTTTTCGATCCCCAGTTGCTATGGGGAACAAAGGCAGAAATACAATAGATTCCTCCATTTAAGTGGTTCTCGCTTCTCCTTGTTCCTGTTCCTAACTCCTCCCCGGGTAGTTCCCAATGTTTGGCACTTTCCATACTTCGTGGGTGCAACATCAACAAATTCGCTCATGATCAAGTTACAACCTAAGATCTATGACTATATTATGTTAACTGTTCGTATTTTGTTCATTCCATCGGTATGCTCCCAGGTACCTGTAATTGTGATCTGTTTGCCAGAACCAAGGGGTCTTTCTGTGGAAACCTTCACGAGCAATCGTCGTTTTTTGATGGTTTTTCCGCTTATCACAGCAGCTCTTTCCACACCTCCGGATATCTGGTGCCAAATCGTCGCCCCTTTCCTTATATATTCGATAATCGAGTTTGCTATCTTTGTGGCATTGATTGTACAAGTTCGTGAAGAGGGCTGGACGAGTAGAATGAGGGAAAGCGGCTCGATCGAGAAAAAAGAGGAGTAGACTAGCCCCCCTAGAACTGAAAAAAGTCACTATCAATGAATTCCCGAGCAATTCTAAACCAACATATGCGATTCATTCCCGTAATGATTATAACAAACAGCAGACTCCTTGCCTTATTTTCGGGATGAGTGATACATCCGGCGAGCGCCGGTGAAGAACGCAAGCAAAGCTGGAGCTCGGGCATTGAACTATTCCATCAAGCAAGAGAAAGGAGGCAAACAGGGTTGAAGGCCTGGGGAGCGAACCGAAAGCTCAGCTTTGCGGACTCTTCCTTTATTTAGTATAGGCAAGTCAGTACCCTCAAGTAAACTCCCTCTCCCCATACCGATCGAGTACTAAAGCTCTATCCTATTTCTGTTCGATCAAAGCGAAATAGTGGCTTGGCTGTCCGACGCTTGATTCTCCAGGTTCGGTTTATCCACGCTTTGTTTTTAGATATTGGTGCTCAATGCTTGTGACCGCCACTCTTCATAAATAGCTTTAGCTCGGGTTGACTGTGTACCCATAGGCTTGTTTATTAGGCTCATACAGACAAACTGGACATCTCGCCGACCTACAACCATACCAAGAAGATCCCTTGATTCTGCTTCCGTCTATCATTCTTCTGTAAGGAAGTCAAAAATCGGGTTGGTTAAGCAATTGGTAGCCCCCGGATGAACGGTAGAATCCATCCATAGATTAAAAGAAATATACTCATCAGGGCTAAAAAAAGAAAGACTAGCAGAAAGAATATCGAACCCCCTCGTAGAGGATTAAAAAAAAAAAAAGAAGAGACCTCGAGTCAGCGCATAAAGAATGGAATGGTACATTACCACCATTATTAGTTAGAAATCCATACCATTCACTGAAGCACAGGCCCGAGATCGAGCGCCAGGGTCAAAGCCTTGATGACCGGAGGGGTCGGCATAAGATTCTATAAGACTCGCTTGGTCCATCAAAGATAGAAAAAGAGAGAATTAGGCAGAACCACCTATCAGCATTCAGACTTAAGAAGACAAAAAGTTCGTACCAAGATGAGGCATCTTTAGATGGAGAAAGAGAAAGTCTGGCAATGACCAGGCTTATACATCTATCAGTCGTGAGCGAGAGGTATAGCAAGAGTGATCTTCCCTGAAAAAAGTAGTACCAAGACCGGAAAATCAAACAGATAGGTTTGAATCTTCTCGAAAGCGCACAGCATAGTCAGTGTAGGGCATAGTTCTACTAAACTAAATGGTCCAAGGAAATCTGGCAGGAGAATGATCGGCTAGAGACGATTTTCCTCTTGATCACCCTCCCCAACTTGCCTCTGCGCATGTAGACGAGAAGCGCTCTCAGTAAATTAGCAAGTCTTGTGGGTACTCCGATCTTGTATGGATTCCCAGACAGCTCACCGTACGTAAACTTATTTACGAAGCTAAAGTAATGGTTGAATTACAGTTTTTTCCAGACCTCCGAATTGTGTTGCAATGAAAGCAGGATCACCGACTCTATGTCAAGTTCTCAAAGTGTTTTCTTATATAGAAATCACCAGAAAGCCCCCACGTTCTTTATTTAGATAAGTAATAGTAGCCAAAAGTGGGATGATAACCTTTTTCGACACCAATCGGGCTCTACCTTCCTTCTTTACCTCCTCGGCCTCCGCCTCTGCCGGATCGAGATAGATGCCCATCATCCCCTTTCCTTAGATAGAGAAGAATCATTCTGAGCGAGTCCATAAGAAGCGACCCGCTTTTTCATCGGTTCCGGGGGGAGACCAAAGATCTTGCGCGACCGGTCCGCCACTCAAAAGAGAAAGAAGTCTCGTTAATCTCTTCATGCTTGTTCCAAGTTCGAAGTACCGTTTGGCCAAAGAAAAACCCGCTTCCTGACACGATTGCCTCTTTATATAGATAGAGTCATCCATCCGTCTGAGTCGGTAGCAGGAAAGCCATTGTTGCGTTGGAGTTGTTCAAGAAAGTGTATATTAATATCCCTTGATGCGATTCAGCAAGTTCCCGCGCGTACGCCGCCGAGTTCCTTAATTATGTACTCAAAAGCGTAAGCAAAGATCCAAGCTTTCGAGGACCGAGATATTGACGGAAAAGGTAAGTACAGTTGGTTTGCAAGGGTCAAGATATGCTTAATAGCACTGAAGGGCGCTAGCTAGGCTACTACCTAATATGCCAGTAATAGGGCTAGCACCGGTTTATGCTACTATAAAAAAATCTCTCACTAGGGCAAAAGATGCCTTGTTTTCATTCCCTTGCTTGTGATGATTAGTTCATCAAGTCGGAAAGGTAGCTTGGGCAAGTCATTTGATACAATAAAACTAACTGCTAACTATAAAGGAAAAGGATGTAAAACCACCCTGTTGTTGTGAGCCGCCCTAAAGACCCGATCTGTAAGGAGTTGGTGTGAGGAGGTTAGGTGCAGGAAGTTAATGCTTAACAACTTGAAATTGATAATAATGGCTAAGAAAGACGGAAATTTCTCTACCTATTGTAGTGTCCGAAGGTACTAGGAAAGGTTTCATGAAGAGGTGATGTGCTTTTTCACACTAAAATCTTTTGAGGATAAAGTGGCAGTGAGTTATTTTGTAGGATGAGGTGAATAAATGTTTCAATTGAGGATAATAAGTCTAGTACTTTGATCGGGAGGTGGGTCATCCTACTTTTGTCATATCCGTAAGATCAAGAAATACCTGTAATCAAGTGGTAGAGCCGCGACATATGAAGAAGCACTTCCCCAGGGCTCCACCCGAACCATATCCAGCTTCACTAAGATGGAATGTCCACCATTCTTGTTCCTCCAATTTCAATAGGGATTCAATTGCGATTTTATTGATATCCTATCTTAGCACCACAAGCTTGCTTCACCACTAAAACCTACTATGTGAAAAGGATTAGTTCCCGAGGCGAAGAGATGAGAAAAAGTCTGCCTGAAATGATGTTGCATCAAGACTTTTGTGGACCACTCATTGGAATAATTCCAGGAATCAATCGTACGGAAACTGGACAAAGGTAAGAGCAGATTCAAGGCCAAGCAAGAGCTACTCTTCCTTCCTCTTTTTCCATACCAAGAAAGGGGAAATCCTATGTTGTGTTGCACCCCATCAAATCGAGGAGTAGCCCTTCTCGCCAGCGAGGTAGTTACTATGAAGCATACGAGTCTGCATCGGGTGAATTGAAAGATATCTACCTGTTCCTTTATTGAGGAGATGTATTGCTTTTTTCCTGTTTCTTTTCCCAGGGTTTCTGAGGTGAATGGCTTATCACTTGAGGAAGCAGGCAACGATCAAGTAGATTAGTGAACTCCCTTGTGTCGGGGATTCCTTTCTTCTTCCTTGTCGTGAGAATCTGATCTCATTGGTTATAGAAAGAAGCCAGTAAAGAAGGTGCTTTTTCGAGTGAGTTGGCACAGGAGAAGAAGTAAGCAAATAGGGCAAACCAGTTATCTATAGATAGGTCTTCCATTTTTCAGTACTAAGTGCTTCCCTTAACGGAAAAGACAGGAAGATTTTACCAGGCCCTTCGGGATCGCAGTATTGGACTAGGCCCTTCGGGACGCAGTATTGGACTCCGTTCTCATTCCCTCGGGACACACACCGCTAGAGTAATTGCGGATATGTCCCTCACTCATTCTCACTTTCTTCGAGTGCTCATTCCTATAAGAGTTCTTCTCTTGCTAATCAAAGAGAGACAGAAATCCCTCATACTACTCTATCTGTCAGTCGGTTACTCAGTTCTTTTAGCTATTCTCCACCGGATTCAATCATCATCATTCAAGAATCACATCATTTGTTGAATTCTCATTTCTTTTACCTATTTCCTCGTTCGAGATACGTGTTCTTGCCTGGTGGGTAAGGTTACGTAGAGCGAACGAGGTTTAAAGAAAGGGTTTAACCAGCTAAGGATGTACCTGTCATCAACCGGAAGCAAGTAAAGACGGGAACCCGAAACTAGAGTAGGAGGGGGAGTCGGAGAGCAAGCCTGGTCTTGGAAATGAATCAAATGAATGGAAATGAAGTAGTTGTTTATTTAAAAGCAAGTAAAGATAGCTGTTAAGGAATAGAAGAGATGGGATAGTGATATTCCTTTAACCGAGCAAGAAAGAGATGGGATAGCTGATATGAACTGGAAAAGAAGGCACTCATCTTTAGCTGATACACGGATAGGAATAGCTAATCCAATAAGCAAGCACCGGTCAAGTAGAATATCCTCCCTTATACTCTCCTCTCGAAGTACGATCCGTGGGGAATGGCTAAAATCCAATGAAATGAGGGATTTGGTTAGATTCTCGCTAAAACGCTGGTTATTGCCTCTCTAAAGACGGTAGCTACCGATATACCATTAAGGGTAGTGAAAAGCCTATATAGCTAGTTTTTCGTTTAGATCGATAAGTAGTGAGTTCTATTTCCACTATGGTGAAATGCATGTATACTCGTTCTTTATTTGGTATTCAAGCCCATCTGTGACTTGCCTATGACTTCTTTCTACTCTTCCCCAAACCCTAGCCCTGTTGTCTGGATTCCCTCTCTCTAGCCAGTCCTATGATTTCTCGATTGACTTTCTATGCCTTAATAGATTGACTTTCTATACCTTACTTAATAGATTTTCCTTTCTATACCTTAAAAGCAGGGCAAGAGGCATAAGCCGCAGAAAGTAATCAAATCGGGGATGAGGTATACCTTAAACTCAAACCATACCGGCAGACATCGATTGCATTGCGTAAGTCTCTCAAGCTGAGCTGTATTACGGGCGGGCTAACAACTGGAATGAAAGAATCAGTTGACTTTACTTCTGCGGAATGGATTTCCTGTTGATGGCGGAGCGAGCGAGACAGCTACTCACTGCTCGTATACGAAAGAGAGGATGGATGGGTTGTTATAAGTAGATAATAACAAAAAGAAATCAAAACCGCCACCCACAAAAAGTATTTCCTTACACAGCCGAGGTCGATAGGAAACTAAGCTATAAGTAAATCTGTGTGCCATCCGTCTAGCTGTGCCCTATCTCTTGCAATCGCTCTTCTGTCAACTGGAAAGTCTCTCCATCGCGAGCTGTCAGCTGTCTGTTAAACACTATAGGTATCTCCTGTTGCAATTAGTATTGGTATACCTGCCTGGTAAACAGGTCAGTCAATCAATCCGTCGGTCTAGGGATAGGTTGGCAAGCTGTTAATCGATATCTGGAATTCTCTCTCAACATTGGTTTTCGACTGGTGAGGAAAATTACTAGCGGAAACTTTTTATCTTTCAAAACATGGGACTTCAGTCACCTTCGAACGGATATTTTTAGATTCTTTTGGCGTAGGCAGAATTCAAAAAACCTGTGTTTCAGCATACCTCATCTCAGAGTTGACCTATGAAAAAGAAAGCTTCTATGAAAACATTCTATATTTCCTTCCTCGATCTGATGCCTTGCCTTACTCGGATTCGCATTCAAAGAAGGTGTTCAGCGAAAAATCAGCACTTGATGCGGCTGAGGAGGTAAAGAGTTCAAAGGTTATTCTAGTGCGTACGGCTGGGACTTCTCTTAGGACCAACATACTCTCATATTCACCTTTGTCCGGTATTTTTCCTTGTAAGTAAACCGACCTCACGAAAAACTTTCTATATATCTTCCGGTTTGAAGCTGAGTCTGAAGCCAGAAGTCCGAGAGAAAGCCCCTGACATACACGGGAAAGGTAGGGGCAATGGGCACAGACCCCCGGACCACCCCCGCGCTCACACCTCACTCTTCTTCCTCGACTGATCCAACGAGTTCAACGATTGGGGAGTTGAAATGATAGCGGATTTGCTCTTTTCTTGTTTTTATAAAATAGAAACTAAATCTTCTCGGTCCATATCCTTGGAAAAGCGACTGATGGTGAAACGTGTAGTCCAATTGGAAGGTGAAAAAAGTGATGCCAAGAGGTCAACTCAACGTGCTTCGTTTGCTTTTTCCTCTCCATGGACTAAGATAAGACTCGTTGTTGGTTGGTTGTAAATCTGGGAATAGTCCAGACTGAGAATAAGCATCATCTCGTTAGCGAAGGAAACTCACTCTAGTAAGATCAGGCAAGGCAGCATATGATCCAAACATTCACTCGCCAGTTGTTTCAATCGCTTCTTTATTTATTCTCAAGTCATCACCGGCAGGTACCGAAAAAATAGTCACTAATGCCCTTCATGATCATAAAAAAAACTATTGTTGCCTCTTTTTGTTTAATCCCATGGCAAATGGCCACTGGCTTGGAAATAGCATGAATGCGCCCTGGTAGCTGCTCGGCCCTAGCTCTTCTCTCCCTTTCCCTTATTACAGATCAGCGGTGTATATACCTCTATTTCCCCACCTAGTTCACTGTGGCAGAGACGTCAAAGCCTCAAGTTGTTAGTAGAAAACATGTGCTATGGAGTGAATAAGTTCGTTCGCAGTGATGTGTAATCTCTTCAAATCGAGAGAAGAGGTGTAAAAAAGAAATGCTTTTAGGCAGGCTTACTTGCTTAGTATGTATTTGTTTATACAATCAAAGACCAAGGTCGTACGGATAGCAATTCTGGACCATAGGCATAGCAGCACATAGGTATTCTCTCTTCTTTCTCAATTCAGGGAGGACACTATCTTAATTCTAGTGAAAAGGCAGAAGCAAGTGAAAGGGCAGCAGTATTATATGAGTTATATAAATAAGGGAAAAATCAAAGTCATGTATGATAGTGGTCAAAAGCCTTCTATAGAAGGGAATAGCAACCTGACTAGAAATGAATAGCTGACTAGCGTACGAACGAGTTGGTCAGGCTATGAATGAAGGCTACTACTCTTCAGGAAGAAGGTACTAATAGCTCGCTCAGAGGTTCAGTCAACCTCCTCACTCTTGGTCTGGCGGGGCATATTAGATATAGTAGTGGTGTTTTGAAAGCTTCTTATTGAGTCTAATACTATAGTAGGTCAGGTACAGCTTGTTATACTAGGGATGATTTTGTGAATCATTGAAAAAGCAATAGTCTTAGTAAGTTTAAGAAAGGAGAATACCAAGGTTGAATCGAAGATAAAAGTAAAGCTGGTCACACCGCCGATGAGTTGTGTAGGAAGGATTGCTTGTCAAGCTCTTGCGGAATTTTGACTTATTATTTTGACTTATGGCTCCTCCTAAAACCCTTTTCTAGATTAGGCGGGGCTCTCTACGAATTACGAGAGAGATCTCCGAAAGTATAAGCGAGACGCTCTTACACCGGAAAGATAGTATAAGCTAGTTCTCACTAGCCGGGCCCTTACTCCTACTACTCACCAGCCGAGCCCTTACTCCCATCTACTACTTCTTATTAAAGCAGCAAGTGCAGAGTTCGCAAGCTAGGAGGAATTGAAAATCCTAACTAAGAAACAATCAATCAGTCCACTAAGTCTGTTAAGTAAGAGTTATACGAAATACTCTGATTCAATGTACGAGTGACTCAATCCCAAAGGTCAATCCAGCCAGCCGATTTTCTACAACAAAGGAGTTCGCCGTGGAAAGATCAAGTCTAATGACAGACACTGGTAATTCTCTCACTGGGCCAGCCACTAGAATCAGTCAATGAAAAAAGCAAGCAAGGAGATGTCCTCACTGGACATTAGACTATCCTATTCGTTAAATCCTTTCTATGTTTCTGAGACCCGGAAACCAGTCAAGTAAGTAGGGATTTCGCCCTGACTTCACTCTTGTGTGTACTACTTTAGGCTCGTAATAGGTCGGTCAAAACAAGTACTTTTGTTTGGGGCTAGGGCATAATTCCTTCCCTCACTTCACTACGACGAGGAAAAGCATTGGACTAGCTATGATATTTGGCTAGATAGAGTGGAATGTGAAACACACCAATGTTGAGTAGGCAATTAGCAAGGAGAAGAAACACTTCTGTCAATCCTGGAGTTCTAATCTCTCTTCCTCACCGCGGGTAATTCGCTGACTTAAGATATGAAAAAGTGTGGAAAATGGGTGGTTGTACTTTCATCGACGATAGGAACAAAGAACTACAACAATAATACCGATCAATAGTATTTCTTTCAATATCTACTGGTGCTTCCATGTCTCATTGGACCGATGCAATTGTGTCTTTTGGTCACTTTATTTTGGTTGAAGATCGCGGAGCCTACTTCATTCAGTCAGACGCTTTTTGACAACAATTTAGAAAAGGTTCGGAAAACACTTCTTGGTGGTTTTCAAGGTCCACCTCCATTCGTGTTTTGACTTCGTTCGTCATCAAAGAGAGATTTATGCTGTGCAGTTGACTCGACCTTGTGCCAATACCATACCTAGCAATAAGAAAGTCACTGGCGGCCTGGTCCGTATTCTGAAATCGTTGAAGAAGTTCTTGGACTTCCTCTTCTGTACATGCCGAAGCGTCGGCAACAAGCCGATTTTTGAGTTCTTCAAAGCGCTCTAACGAACCCACTAAAGAGTTTATTTTACTTGTTGAATCAGCTTTTTTGTCTATATCCCATATATCCACCATATGATCAATGATGTCGTCCGTCGTATTTCCAGGAATATGGAGCGTTTCAACCCGGTCGATTACCAAACCCAATTCTGTTAGTGCTTTTGTTGTTCTCGCTGAATCTTCCTTTGGCTCCGACTGGGCCTCGCCGGAAACCGAAGTCTCATCGTCTTTGACGAAATCTGGTTTGTTCACGGAGGAAAAGGACTCCGGGAAGCTTCGTTCCTACATTCTTCTCTCAAAGGCATTCCTTTTTTTGGATTTGCATTTGACAGTTGGCTGGGAAAACAACAAGAAGGGGCTAAGATCCTCGTTGACAACATGAATTCCTACGCAAGATACCGAATTGGATCCATAATTCATAGATGGGAATTGATGAATCAAAGAAGCAGTAGGAATGGGTCAATGACACTCCCTCCCGATGCTTTGCCAGAAGCTCGTTTTCTAACAAAAAAGGAAACGTTTCCTTTTTTGTTAGAAAACGAGCTCTTTCCTTTCCCTTCCTGACCATGAAACAGGCTAGCGCCTTTTATGAACTCTTATCCAAAATCTCTCATTAATCAAAGTCTGTTCCTTCTACTGCACCTCCTCCGGTTCAGGTCTTTTATGATTGTGACCAATTTCCTGGCCCGTTGGAAGGCCAAAGCAGCCCAAGTGATTGATCTCTCCCCAGAAAAGGAACAAGTTCGGATAATGATGAATAACATGAGTAGGCAATACCATGACTATTTCGATTTCCAAGCGATGACCACTTATGACTCTTTGATTGAAGCAGCCACTCGTATTGAAGATGCTATCTACAATGGGACTCATGGATCACAGGTCAAAGAGGCAGATCCAAAAGGAAAGAAGATAGCCCTGGGGGGAACAAGCAAGAACAGTGAAGTGAATATCTTGTCTGACGGAAAACCAAAGACACTCAGGACTTTCACTCCGTTCGGCATAACTCTCAGCCGCGCCTTGGAAAATAAGCTTAAGAAGCATGGTGTACTGACGCCTTTTCCCCCATCTCCGCCACCAGATCCTCTTCCTCCTAGGTACAAAGCCAATGCCTACTGCAAGTACCATCAGACAAAAGGCCAAAAGTGTTTAAGGCTTAAACATGACATCCAAGACCTTATTGATTCAGGGAAAATTGAGCCGCCAAGGGCAAACCGTCCTAATGTCACTACTAATCCCCTACCCACTCATGCTGTACTTCCTCCTGCCAATATAAACATGATCGAGCCAACATTGTCGAGTTGGTAGTCTCTGACTCCCTCCTTATTACGCCAGCCGGAGAAAAGGGAGAAACCGATGGTAGAGACATGACTGGAATCCGGGAGACTGACGAGATTGAGCCCCCACCTCAAGTTCATATGCTCTGGTGGGATGATTTCAACGATCAATTCCCAACCCCTCCTATTACTCCCTGAAAGCCCAGCAAGTGATGAATCCTTTACCCTTGCTCATATTCTGGAAAATCTTCCCATGTCATAAACCTTCCATTCAGTATAGGTAAACCATTTAGGGAGAATGGGTTTTTCGGTCTTTCTCACGTGTTTTTTTTCGCTCGTCAAATGTTTACCTATCTTCCGCGGAGAATGGTCGATCGGTTTTCTTCTTTTAAAGAACTTTGTAAATGAATGATCCAGAGAAAAGACAGAGAGATATTGACTTTTTTCACATCTGTAACTACATTCTATTCTCACATTATTTATTTATTTATCTTTTTATGCGATCGGAAAACGAATGAGATCAGAAAGATAGGCGGACGACTTGACGATAAGGTCGGATGTTTCCGTGAGCAGTAAGCAGCGGATCTCCCCTTTTTTTGGGGAAAGCTGGTGGCCCTTTTGGCGTGTTAATTCTTTCGACGGGGCGGCCTTCTTCGTTCGGTAGATCTGGTCGAGGTGGTTTTCGTTTACCAGCGCGTAGGTGGTTTAAGTTCCTATGACCGAGTCTTTCTGGCCCCTGTGAACATATTTTCTTAATGTATTAAAGAGGGCCTCTCTAACCGGTGAAAAGTGGTAGGTGTCCACTAACGGCTATTCCTGGCTCGGCTCCGATAACGCAATTCCGGGAGGAGTCGGTAGTTGGGCACTGGATCCCTTCGGACCTGGAGAACGTGTGACACTGGGTCGGGGTTTGGTGAACCAACAGGTCGCTCCTTTAGTTGAAGTATCGGGCCCCTTTTTCGTTGCCTAGGTTACACCTTCGGAATACCCCAGACGGGGATTTCGCTCTATTCCCCCCAATCTTCACTTTACGCCACGCCGACTCTCCGTCGTGGAATTAGACCAAGGGTCGAAGACCCATACCATAGGACCCCGTCTCCCGTATCTTATCTTTCGCACGTAGGAGATCGAGACACAGCCTTAGGGCTATGGGGAAAGTAGATCGATTGCCCAAGAATTACAACTACATAGAGGGTCTCTACAAGTCTATAAAGAAGTTTCCAAAAATTGATCGGTAGTAGTCCGGTCGCACCCGAACAATAATATTCCAGAGGGAAATGCACCTAAGATCAAATATTTTGAGCCGGCTTCCGTGGAAAATTCAGACTTTCTTTTTGATGCTGCGATCACATAAAAACATAAACTTTGAAGCTCAATAGCTAAATACATGGCAATTAAATCATGAGCCGGGATCATTAAGAGCATACTGCGAGTAGGAAGTGGAATTAATACAATGAATTCAAAAGCATCAAACCTCTCTTTTTCGAAAGAATCGAAACACATCGAAATGGTACCAGCCGTACTTAATAATAGAAGGATTTGGCAGAAATATGTAAAATTGTCCCTCCTAAAAAAATGATTCCAGAATAAATGGGCAATAGTTAGGAGAGGTGCGCCAGCGGCGAGCAGAAGCAAGGTTATTAGATACCGAAGGAAAGCCCGGCCAGAACCACACGTGCAAGTTTCCCTGCATGTGGCTCGTCCGTGATAACTTCTTCGGATTTGCGTGAACTAGCGGACCGATCACTAAGTGGTTAGTACCTCCAGCATGAGCGAACCTTTTCTGAACTGGTTAGGAATGGGCGCCACTATCCCAGCCCGGATCCAGCCGGGTTCTATTGATCATGCCCCCTTCCCAACAGTTGTACCTTGTCTTGGGGCGTCTTTCTTTGGCTTTACTATCAAGCCCGCCGGAAAAATCAAAGTCTTTCTCTTCCCGTCCCGGGTCATGGTGAGGCGAAGGTGCGTCCACAGAAGAGGAAATCGCAATGCATCTTGCTCAGCAGGCGTAGCTTGGAGTGGGAGTGTTGCGGGAGTAAGGTAAGGAAAGTGGCCTAAGAGAGGAAGCCAAACAAACCAACCTGGGCCTTTTGAGCGCTGCTAAGCTAATATGCGCCAGAGAAAGAAAAGGAGGTAACTATTCGGTCCGGAGCATTGATTCCCCATAACGAATAGGCTAACTCTATCTCTCAATTGCCTATCCTGTGCTCGAGAAGGTCCCCCAGTTCCTCGGCAGCACCTTGAAGTGCATTTAGTTGTATAACTTTAGACTGGGGATATTCCCCACTCCATGGCATCTTTCGCTCATCCATTCAGCCCGCCCGCCCAGACGCGGCGCCCTTTCGCATTATCATCTACCGCCCTTTCTTTCCTCCCGTCCCTTCACGCATGAAGATCGTCGTATGTATGTTCGACTTCGGTTGCCGGTGCAATAGAATTGGCGGGAGTATATTATGGCAGGATCAGTCACCTGGGCAAACCAACCCTCCTCCGAGAAGAATTGTGCTATGCCCCCCCCCGATATCCCTATAGAGCGAAAGAGCTGCCTGGTGATCCCTAGGTTGCAGCACGTCCGGTCGTTAACTCCTCGCTAGCTGCCGCCGTTTCTAGGACCGACCGACGCCTCACCTGCATGCACAGGTACCTACGTAGTGTAGTGTCGGTCGCACATTCATAATAGCGTTCGGACTCATGTGCCTTCCTGAACCAGGGGAGTTCCCTTGCTCCTGCTGCGTACGATTAGCCAGCCTTGCGGCGGCAAAAGGATTAGGACGTCCCCCCATGCTAAGGTTCCCTGCGGTCCGGCCGCATTAGGTTAGGGAGCTGGGCGATAATAGCTCCTCCGCATCCCAAGCGCGCTGCCCTCCTAGGCGCGCAACACTAAGTAATCCAAGCCAACCCACATTACTAACTAACGGTGGATAATCATCTTTCTTAGAGGTACTAAATACAACTCCATGAATGAGCAAAATGAAGGTTGCGTTAATGAGAAAGATCTCTGGGGAAACCGCTAAAAAAAGATTGAACATGTGGTTCCGAGTTTCGATAACTTCTTCTGCTTTCATTTCCTCTCCTCCGTCTGCAAAATCACTGAGTTAATTCAAAAGTCCTGTTAGGTCACATAAAGGTGCTTGTTGCTTTTAAAGTATGATAAAGTGGTTTTTAAACTGTCTAAGAGACTGATCACGCCTGGTCATTTGCAGATCCAAGCGGCATATCATTAATATGAATATTCTTATCCCTCTGTCGATCTTCCCATTGGAAGATTAGTTGCGCATGTTGGAATTCAGCTCTTTCGAGCCTTGCTTTTTCTTGTTCCATTGCTTGACACAACCATCTCCGTTCCGCTTCTATCCACGTCCTTTTCGCGCTTTGGGCCTCCAGGAAATCACGGTTGTGCGACTCTGAAAAAAAAACGGATCCTCCCTCATTCTCCCGCAGATCCTGATAAGCTGCCTGGAGAATGGAGAAATTATCAGTGGAACGAAGAAAATCTAAATAGGAACGAAGCGCCCCCTCCAAAAGGTAGGGCTCGACGGGAAGTACGGCTTCGTTCCTCGCGTACTGTGAAATAAACTCCTGAATTAGATCAAGCCTCAAACTTGATGTCCTTTCTTCCATTAGGAAGAGCCTTAGCCGCCCAGGTATGTCCTCCAGAGGGGTGTTGTGATTCAGCTCCTGCTGAATGAACGCAACCCACTCCGGATCCTGCTCGTAAAGGCTCAGATAGAAGTTTAGCCCTTCTAAATGAGCTAGAGCCTGTGGGTTTTGAATCTCTGGCGGTAGAGATATAAGAAATGAGGAGCAACAAGTCAGATGGGCTAAAACCTGTCCTACGGGGAGGATAAGTCGAAAAAAGACTATAAAAGCAAAAATGAAAATTTGTAAAAAGGGAATGAATTTTAATAAAACAAAAAAAAGAGAGGAGGAGACACATTGGAACTTAGCTTTTTTAATAACAAAAGAAAAAAGAATGACACTAGTAGCAATGAACAATGGAATGACACTAGGAAAAATGGTCAGAATAATTTCTAGAAATGAAGGATGATTTCGCGCCACGGAATGAATCGAAGAACTGAGGACGTTTCCAATACCGACAGCAGCTCCCGCTAAAGCAATTGTAGCAGCTCCGGCACCTATTGATTTAGCTCCTTCTAACATGTCGAGTCGCGACATGACATTGTTTCACGCTTTTCCTTCGCTACTAGAAATTTCTAGTCTAGTCTAGTATAGTATAGTCATTTATTTCCCGTTGATGAAATTTCTAGTCTAGTATAGTTCTAGTATAGTATTTCTCGTTGATTTGATTCCTCATCTCCATAGTTGAATAATAAACCTAGACACAAACTAGATACGGAATAGCTACGTTTCTTTCTATATGATAATATGCACCGAGGGGAGGTTGCTGCATGTCTGAGACTTGAGACCTCGGATACTTGTGCTGATGTCTAGCAACCTGAGCTAGCACTGTCCCCATAGTTTGGCCATGCCCATTTATGAGCAATATTAAGAAAGAGCATGGAGTGCATCCAAGGGTGCTACAAGGCTACAACTCTGAATCGCCAACACCAGAGTTCAAAACAAAGCTGGGGAATGCCATGGTTATGTCCCTGAATAGGAAATTAATGTATGAGCACAACACATCACAGTGTGGGATAAACTATTGTGCAAGTAATTGGAATGTCACCCTGAAAGTATTAAGGCAAGCATGTTTATAAACTGAAAAATGTAAATATACTTACTTAAAGTATGGAAGAGTCATGTTCTTCAGCAAAGCTGGGTTTTTACTCGCGAACGCTTTCCATTCATCAGGATCAATCTTCCCGTCACCATTGAAGTCTGCTTGCTGGAATGTCTGTCAAAACTGAAGTTAGCATAAATCCATGTGTCGGCCACCTCATAGTGTGAACGCTTCTTGCGCCACAAGAGTCGACATGAAACCTGCGACAACTTTTTGTGAAGGAAATAAACAGAAAGTAACATTTCATCTGGATGCGCTGTACCTGATCCACAATTTGTTCAACAGCGTCATCAGAAAGAAACAGATCTGATTCATTCAGAATAGCTGGTCGGATACTGGAATCTACTATTAAATATAAATAAAATAAAAAATAAATTAGAGGCGAAAGAAAGTACAATCTTAATTACTCGATTATCTCTGTTTCCTCAGCTCTTCCCTACTCGGCTTCCTTGATTGCCTTTAGCTCAGACAGCAGACTCTTTCGCCTATAGCTGACGATTTAGGGGGAAGTTTGATAAGAAAGTTGTTCCGCGTACTATGAGTTTACTAGACTAGCTACTGTAAATTGCTATTCTAGCACATGTGTGCTTCTAATAACAGTCAATTAGAAAGCACTTTCTATAATGATAATTTGATATGAGAATATCATAGTAGCTCTAATAAGATCTTATCATGCTAGGGCTTCTGCTACTGGTTTAGATGCGGGAAGATGTCTGGCTTAAAAAGGGTACAGGTACTACAGGAAAAATGACTACCTACCGACCCCTCGACCTATTGAAGTAGCGCTCACTCGCAGCCCAACAGTTCCTTCGCTTACACCCTAATCTTAATAGCCCAGCCTCCAAGAGAAGAAATAGCACCAACCGCAACAATGGTAGCTAGAATCGATACAATGGTAGCTAGTTTCAGTTCAAGCTGCTTCGCACTACCGTTGCTAACGGATTCAAGTTGTCTGCAGTCGACACAAGCTTGCCGCTGCTGCCGCAAATCAACTCAAGCTTCTACCCTATGAAACAAGTCAACTTGAGGTTGCCCATCACTACTTAATCCGCTACCTCAAATCAACTCCTGCTCCTCGTTCCATCATGAAAGAGTAAAGCCTCAAAATGGGTACACAGCTAAACATGAGAGCAAGCAGACTCTTATACGTGTAACTAAGCCTTCAAAATGGGGGTGTGCATGTAACATAGCCGTCATAGAGCGGGTTCGCTTGTAAATATGCCCAGACCAGCGCCTCTTTGTTCTACATGGCATCTCGATTCTCCACTACATGACCCAGACCAGCGCTTGTAAACTGGAAGGTAGTATCAACCAATATCAAATTACTGGAGTTATATTTGAACAGGTTGACGAGATAAAATAATTCAAATGAAGAGATAAGCAGATGAGGAGATACGATGATTCAAAGGAGAAGTACATGATCCGCATGCAGGACGCAAACCAACCTGAGGCCTGAGCGAAAGGATCACGTCTCTGCTGTTTTGTTACGAATAGATGTACAAGCAGCATGCAGCTTAAAATTCCCTGAGTCCAAGTAGCTCACGTTTCCATATCAGGACCCACACCTCATGGGAAGTTGATATGGTTTACGGCAGCCATCCTAAGCAAGGTAATTAACGGATTATGTTCCCTGCAAGCCAGGGAGATTCGGCAGTTAGCATGGGGAGCTAGGTAAGGAGCAATCCACGTCAGGGTCTACATATAGCTAAGCCAAAAGACTTATCAGGCGAGCGTACGGAAGAACAACAGAGAGAGCCTTTGTTCCCATCTACTGTGCTCACATGCATATTAGTTCAACCTCTCACCAAGGTCTGCTTTCTTCACCCGTGCCTATTTCTCTTTGTTTTGTCATTTTGAATCGGGACAGATCCTTCCTTCTGGTTGAAATGAATGAATTACCACGCTTTCCCCCGGCTAATCTCTTTTCTTTGAGCCGGTAGCTAAAAGAAAGTCCTTGCCAGCTCTTAAAGACGATGGATTAGAAGAAGCATTGGTATTGATCTTGATAAACTCGGTGTAGCTATCCAAGCAATATTCAGTAGGTCTTTCTTATCTTAGTAGATAAGCTAGCGAGAGAGTGTAAGGATCTCTTATACCTAGTCAGGGTGAAGCTTGGTCTTTCATAAAAGAGGTTTCCAGAGTTGCAAGTGCATAAGAAGAAGGATGAAAGTCCGTCACATGGTGCAAGAAAAGCTTATGCTGGAGCAAGAACTTACCCTCTCTACGAAAGAGACCTTGCCACTGCCCCCTCGGTTTAACCATCTCTCAAGCAATGCCTGAATCAACACATACTTCCTTTCTGGCTTTCATACCATCATCCCTTGTGCTGCTCGCCTCAAGCGCCGGCTGGGCTAGCATTTTCAGTCTTATTCAGACCCAGAGTGAAATTCCCCTGGCAAATGGACCATGATCTGCTCTTTTCTCAGCTCGGGGAAAAGAAGAAAGAATGGCACTGAAGTGGACATTCGAGAGAGATGGACAATAGATACAGATGCAAGTCAGGGATGAGATGGCTGAAATGAAGGTATGTGAGGCTGTTCATTATGCACCCGGCACATAGTAAGGTTTTCAACGGCAACCCCTAGACCGGGAATGTCCACCCGGCCTTTTCACTAGGAAGACGAATCCTCATTCCAGCAACTATACCTTCCTCGAGCAAACCAATACGAATTTGAATCCCCTATCCCTTGCGCCATTTCAATTAAAGCTTTGGGAAGGACTAGTACGCTATGTTGGTTTACTCCCTCCGGGGGTGCTTTTACGCGTATAAAACATGTATCATGAGCTAGAGCGAATATCTTCCTACGACTAACGCTTGAGCGATTCCTCTACTACCGAAGCGAGGGAGGGAAGAGCGAGTACTATCTTTCGGATTTTCTAGTTGTATACCACCAACTCGTATATGTAGTGGTTTCTCTCGCCGCCACCCTCTTCATTTCCTGCTGATAGCATTGGGAACAAAGCCAAGCTCAGAGAAGAGCTTAAAACCAGGATTACCCCAAATCCTACGCCCTCCGGGGGCACGGGCCAGGGAAATAAGAAATGTTTGTATTCCCACATTCTATTTATCAATTATAGTATACGCATACCTTTTTTCCGAGCTATGAATATGACGAGCTAGAGATATTCATTCCTATTCCTATTATTGGACCTAGCAAAGGAAAATGCTATCCCCCACTGGAACGGGACCAATACGAACAACAGGTGTTCCTATCCTGTTCCTATAACGGCACCCGCCTTTTGGGGAAATTGAATTAATGCTATCAGGTTCCTTTACCTAGCTACCAGAAAAGAACCCATCCTCGGTTTCGGAAATGACATATTGAACCGCTATCTTTAGCAAAGCCCAAATCCGGCATACCCCTTTGACGGCATCCCTCCTCTAAAGCAGCTTCCTTCCTTTCCGGTTCGTAGTGGTTACGAGCAGAAGTGCAATTCAATTCGAATCAATTGCTTTGATATGAGATATGACGATAACGAGCGCTAGAGAACATCGCTAGAGCTCCCTTTTTCCTAGGTCCAATACGAGCTCCTTGGCCAGTACGAGCTCCTTTACAGCGTATAAAGCAATGAAATCTATCGTATCATGATGCTCGGAACCCACATCAGGCTCAATAGAAGGACAGGCTGTCTCGGAAGTGCTTCCCTTATGCTAGGAGGGAGTAGAACCGGTATCTTTTATACCATACCCCGTATTCGTACTGAAATGATCCACCCGGCCAAAGCTTTGGCAATTCCACCATTAGGAAAGCACATGATATGTAGTATAGAAAGTAGTTCCTCTACGGGATTAGGCTCCGAGGTTTCGGCTTTTTCCTTGCTACGAAAAGGGATTCGTATATACATTCAATGGTAGTATCGGATTTAACGGCTTCCTTCCTACTAGCTAGATTAATACCAGCAACCATACCTTCCTATCCGGATAAAGGCTCCTCTAACAAAATCAAAGGGAATATCCTAGGTTTCGAATCAACGGCTTCGGCACCTCGGAATGAAACAAATTCAATAGATTCAATAGAGGTATCCCCACCTCCCCTTAGCTATCAATATCAAAATCCCTACTTGTCTTTGGGTTCAACAATGCACACTAACGGGATGAAATCTACGCCCAGCGGGGCAGCTGTCCTTGTCCTCGGTTCAGTAGCTGTCCTTGTCCTCGGTTCAGTAACGGCAGTAGTGGAGATACCAGTTTCGGTTGCCTCGGTTCCGGGAATCAGATCGGTTCCTTCCTCGGCTAAGGCTTTGGTTGAATCGTATTGACTACGAAAGGTACGGTGTAGGTTCCCACGATCTTTCCTACGATTTCTACGAATAGATGACTACGACTAACGCAAGAGGGATTCCTGCGACTAACGCTAGAGCAAAGGGAAAGGACAATGAAGCAGCAATAAACAGATTGAAGAGCTATTAGTATAGCAAGTATTAATTCAACAATTAGTTAGTTTGGGAAGACTGCTTTGCCTGGATGGGATGTGCGAGACTGGAGTAGGGTTACGGGACGGGTCTCCGAGTTGAACCTGTGTTTTGTGATGACATACCTTTCCTTTATAAAGTATTTACCGGATTCGCTAGTAAACAAGAGAGGGTCCAGGGATAAAAAAGTTTCGGGACAGACAATAGTGGGGAAGTAGGCAATTCAGCTCCCAGCCGGATTACATGAATTCGAGTTGGCAACTAACATCTCCACAAGCTCGAGCTCATAACTACTACGAATGGCGAATGGTTCGATTGAGGCTAACGCAGGAGCTAGTACTCCCCTGAGCACCAGACCCCTTCCTTATCGGTATCCCTAATCGAATCCTACTGGGGAAAGGTATCTTTTTTCAATTCGAACAACGGTATCCCTACCTGGGAAACTATCCTCGTTTTTTTTTCGAAGTCCCTAGTTTTGTCCTCTGCTGTAGTATTCCGGTTAGTAGACGGCTTCCTTCATCTGGCCAGTGCTTTCCATTAGGTGTGCAACGAAGGATAGCCTTGCTTTTCTTCTGATTCAGTCCAAAGATAGAGACAAAAGAAAAGGTAATTATTGAATCGGAGTTGGCTTCTTTTTTTCGGCAAGGGCAAAGGTTTGGCAATTCCACCATTAGCAAAGGTTTAATCGGTTGACGGTATCCTTGGGGAAAGGCACCTGCTTTTAGCAATGGTTGTTATTGGCAAAAGGAACACTTTACTCGGCTTGTAGAAAACTCTGCACTAGGCTGAAGCAATTAGTCTCCCGTGTCAACTACTCATTTCTGTTTATCGATTTTCTATGCTTCCGTTCCTCGAAATCCTCTCTTCTATTACATCAAAAGTATAGCATTCATTCCGAACTGATTCTCTGAATCGCTATTAGATGCTTCTGCGGATTCGTATGTTGCTCTAATTGAAGCAAGGGCTAAGGGTTCGGTGGGTGTAGGCCGGTCAGCCATCAGTTTCAGATCCATTCCCGCATTCTCTTATTATGTAGTCTTGCTCACTTGACGATTCGGAAGATGAGGATAAGAAGAAAGGATAAAGAGCAGGATCGTGATGATGCCCCCTAGCTCATAGGTCATAGCCGTAGTTCGTGCCTTTGGAGTCTAGGAGAAGGCACTTCTTTATACGTTTTCGATCGCTAGGATCCGGATCTGTTTTATTGACCGGGTTTGGTCGAGCAACCGCTACGGCTACTGCCTACATAACTAGTTTTCCTAGACGAGTAATCTTCTTCATCAGGCCTCCATCTCGATAGGGGTTGTGGTAGGAGTTCATCCCCTAAAAAACCTATGAGATATGGTTTCATTCCACCTCTCTCCTAACATAGCACAGGGTCAAAGGGCAGTGCTTCGTAAGCATTTTTATAGCTTTCGAACCCCTCCATCTCATTATCGCAGATGTAGCCTTTTATGCCCGATGGCTGTCCTCTTATCCATAGTGAACCACCGATGGTGGTGTTGTTCAAACTCCGGATTGGATAATAGAAAAGGGGTCAATCTCCGTATTGGATAATAGAAAAGGGATCAATCGAAAGATTTTGTGTTTGGCGTCAGCTACGAACCCAGTTCAGGAACCCAACCAGTCAATAACACAGTTTAAACTCTCTGGCAAGCTATATGCTTCACGCATTCCATTCTAAGTTAAACTACTCCCAGAAAATACCCTTCTCTTTAGCCTTTTCTATTTTCTGCTAGCATACCACCCTTCTCACGAGCTGGGATCGAACCAGCGCTTTCCGGATTCGTGGTCCGGATAGAAACCATTCTATCGTGACTTTTGGTTTCGCAGTTCGAGAACCTCTACATCTGCTAAAGTACTTTTCGCGCACATGTCGCACGCGTCACAGGTGTTTTGGGCACCCGCGATTTATCAAAATTGGACCTAGAGTTAGGTTGCACAGGCAGTGCTCTCACTCTCATCATTTTGACTCCTTCTTTAAACCATGAGAATCATCCGATCCCTTTCTTAAAGAAAAGAAAGAATTATTACTACTTTCACATGGGGTGAAAGGGACGCTGTCGAGAAAGCAGGAAAAAAACGCCTTGCCTTCTGACATCTGGCGCCCAGCTAAAAGCAAAAGCTATCGCACCCGCACCAGTTAGAACAGAGGCATTCGAAAAAAG
>Ga0307488_10001219_pt1 | contig 21477 bp, 29 predicted proteins | sample SB02metaG_FD_202248 | JGI IMG/M metagenome (GOLD analysis project Ga0307488, IMG submission 202248) | Sea-ice brine microbial communities from Beaufort Sea near Barrow, Alaska, United States - SB 0.2 | ecosystem: Environmental > Aquatic > Marine > Coastal | place: USA: Alaska | collected... | reverse complement strand
GGCTTTCGCATGTTTGGTAAATATTATGAGGCTTTGTGGGACTGATGATAACCTATAGCACAAATTGGATGGGGCCAGTAGCAACAAAGTGGTATGAAGATAGAAACATACCGTTTGAGTGGAAAGAAACTTCAGGTAAGATCTTTGAAAAGACTCAATACAAGCACTATCTAGAGTCTTACTCTTGTGGTCGCATAGATATATATGGGCTAGATGAGAAAGAACACTGGTGTGGTAGAAGCGAGTACAGTGTTGCTCCAATGAGAACTGAAGATTGGAACGAGCTAAGTGACTGGCTAGATACACTAGATACGGATGAATTGTGGTCATACGATAAACTCTTTCAAAGTTTTAAACATGACACAGGAATACACATACGGTGGAGTATAAAATGAGTGACCCCGATGAAAAGAGGCCTGAGTATGATTGGACAGACGACGAGTTCTATGAAGGCGCTTGGAGTTGGGTAGACGAGTGCGAGATAGAAGAGGAGAAAGATAAAGATGACAATGCCTGATGAAAGACGACATGCTGTAAACAGAACTAGAGAGTTTTTAGTTGAGTTACTGCGTGATGAAAGCGCCCCCAAAAAAGTAAGAGAGGAAGCGTCTGGATGTCTTAGACACTACCCGGGCCAGTATTATATGGATCTAGCCAAAGAGCAAGCACCTGAAATATTTGGAGATTGGGATGACTTCTACGTTAAAGAGGAAAACAATGAATAAGAATAGATATGGAGACGAGTGGTACTGGGAGAAGATTGCCGCAGATCAATATAAGTTCCATATGAGTGGTGACAGTATGGAATATTGTCGTTATGGCGGCAAAGCAAAAGGCGGAATACACCTGCATGACCTAGGTATGTTTGACCCAAGTGGCGGTCCGTATATATCTGCACGAGACGAGCACCCAGGAACATACATAGAAGGTAACGAAATAATTAGACTAGCAAAGGTAGACGGACACTTTGTTGCAACAGTAGAGGAAAAAGAAGATGCCTAGGATCAAGAAGAAAGAGCACGAAAAGCTAAGTGATAATAATATACAGCATGTTATAGAACTGCTAGAGGGCGAGAAGCCTATTACAAAGAAAGAGGCTTGCGGTATACTACATATATCGTATAATACCACACGCCTAGCAAAGATTATTACAGACTATCGAGAAAACATTGCGTATAAAATTGAACGTAAAAATCGTAACAAAGGCAAGGCTGCTAGCGACTATGAGATAAAAGAGGCTGCAACTATGTACCTAAAAGGTAACAATGTTACAGATATAGCAAAAAGCCTTTACCGCTCTGCGGGGTTTGTGAAAGCTATACTAGAAAGACTAGGAGTACCTACCAAACCTTCTTCGGTTGAAGAGCGAATGGCAGTAGCGTATCTCCCAGAGAATTGTGTATCAGAAGAGTTTGTTCCAGGGGAGCTTGCTTGGTCTGCTAGATACCATGCTATAGTAGAAGTACAGCATGAGCTAACGCCAGAATACGCACAAAATAAAAAAGGTCTAGGAAGTACGAACTATGTTGAAAAGTACGGCTCTAGATGCTATGCTACTTCAGTCAGAGACTCTACAGATGATTTAGGTAATCCCCAAGGATTCTTTGCTTTTGATCTCGCACAAGACTTAGGTAGGCTAAAACACCTCGAAGCATATGGCGTAAACCTTGCAACAATTTAAAAAAAGTTCTTGACAAATACCTTAATTTTCATCTATAATATCATTTCAAAATTTGAAAAGGAAACCAAAAAATCATGGGCGACCGATTCTACACACAACAACAACACAGGATAAAAAGACCAATGCCTTGGACAGACGAAAGTAAAGCAGAAGCAGTTGAATTATACGAAGCTGCAAACCCTACACCCGAAACTAGCATGGAAATCGTAAAAGAGATCGCTGACGATCTTGGAGAATCACCTAATGGTGTTCGCATGATTCTAACTAAAGCTGGTGTCTATGTTAAGAAAACTCCCGCTGCAAAAGCATCTGGTGGTTCAGCTACTGGAGGCACTCGTGTCTCTAAGCAAGCCGCACAGGACGCACTCGCTGCAGCTATTACTGACGCAGGTCAGGAAGTTGACGAAGACGTAGTAAGTAAATTGACTGGTAAAGCCGCTCAGTATTTCACAAAAGTATTAACAGCGAATGCCGACTAAATAATTTACAACTTTGAAATCGCTGGAGAGTATTGTCTCTCCGGCTTTTTCTTGCATATACAAACAGACCAATCGTACACAGTTAGTAATTGCTAACCAACTACGAAAGGAGCTTTACGTGAATAAGCAAGAAGTAAACAAGATGTTATTAGAGTACGGAGACGCGGTAGTAACCTATCGTAGCGAAAACTCAAATAAGTTAAAATATAATGTCTGTACACTGGACTTTACTACTCCATATATAAAAACCAAGAAAAACCGAGCAAAGGAAACTAATGAAACTATACTGACTTTTTGTTGGGATACTGATTCCTATAGACTTTTGCGCCCCTCAAATATAGTAACTATCGTACCCCTTTCTACTATCTTAAAAAATGGTGAGAAGTAATGGAGCTGCACGAAGCTCCCGAGCTGTATGAGCGTGTAATCCACTATGATCAAGTAAAAGAAGTGCAGGTTCGTTTAACTGTAAGTACTTTTCGCGGCATAGAATACCTGAGTATACGTAAATATTACATGGACTTTGAAGAAGAATGGAAGCCTTCGAAAGAAGGAGTCACTATGCCCATAGATTTTTCAAACTCAAAGGAACTATTCATAGGTCTGACTGAAATACTTTCTCTGGCAGAGAGTAAGCAGGTACTAGAAGAACACTTCTCTGATCTACTAGCAGATATATACAAATAGTTCTTGACAGTTGCCTTACTTTTTGATATAATATGTTTTCAAATTTAAGGAAAAGTCTAATGATTGTTCAAGGCAGCATAAACTATACTACATCTGGTCGTAAACGCAAGGCCACTAAAAAGGTTAAGAAAGCATCTCCTGTTTTCAAACCTTTGACTGTACATACTACACCTTATCGTAGGGAGACTAGGGATTACCCTTCTCAGCCTATGATGGGAGTAGCAGGTAAGGTTGATGAGTCGTATAAAAAAGAAGTGTCACAATCATATACTTTAGCTCCCGCCTACAACAAGGGAGCATACCAAGTAATTTCTAAAGAAAACATCAAACATATAGGAAAATAGTTATGCCAGTAAAGTTTAAAGAATCTCAAAAAATAGTTATTGACCGTAAGAGCAATAAAACAAAAGTAGTACACTTTTATATGAAAAGTACAAGCACAGATGAACTTGTTAAAGAGTTAGCTCGTGCTATACCAAAAGTACAACAAAAAATCCGCAACGAATTAGTACGAAGAAAGGTATCTGTGTGAAAGATCTACTAGACAAGGCTTGTTTGGCATACTATCAAGATGGCGATCCTATCCTTACGGATGCCCAATTTGATAGACTTGCAGAGTTGCATAACTACCATGATGTAGGGTATACTCCTACAGATGGCATTCGCCACACTTATCAAATGTATTCGTTACAAAAGTGTTTCGATATATTGTTCCCACCGTTTCATGTATTGGGTAAGGACGTTGTCTGTTCTCCAAAACTAGACGGTGCGGCTGTTGCTTTAACCTATGTAAACGGCAGTCTATTTCAGGCTTTGACTCGTGGAGATGGTATTCACGGTAAGTATGTTCTAGACAAAATGCAGCATAGAGTACCTGCCACAATAAGCCTTGGAGGTATAGTTCAGATTACAGGTGAGTTAGTAGCTCCTGATAGTATTGAGAATGCTCGTAACTACGCTGCGGGGTCACTGAACCTCAAAGATCCCGAAGAGTTCAAGACTCGCCAAACAATATTCTATGCCTACGGGTTAGAGGATGATAAGTTTGGGTTTACCGCTGAGTATGGAGATACATGGACAGCTCGTATGAAGTATTTAGCAGAGCAAGATTTTGCTACTGTACATACACACATGACAAAGGGTCTACCTACAGATGGTTTAGTCTACCGTATCAATGATACTTACGACTTTAACAGTATGGGACACACCGCCAAACACCCACGAGGCGCATTCGCCCTAAAGGAACAACAAGAGGGAGTAGTTACTAAACTATTGGATGTTAAGTGGCAAGTAGGTAAGTCTGGTGTTGTTAGCCCAGTTGCAATTCTGGAGCCTGTAATGGTTGGAGATGCGAAAGTATCTAGAGCCACCTTGCATAACATGGACTACATCAGAGACCTAGACCTAGAGTTGGGATGCGATGTAGAAATCATCAGATCAGGGGAAATTATACCCCGAGTAGTAAGGAGAGTATAATGTATTTTACAACAAAAAACCCAGAGCCTTGCCTAATTTTAGCAATGGAAGAGTCGGGCGAGTTTGTTCGTGCCTGTAGTAAAGTTATTCGTCATGGGCTAGATGAAAAACGCAAAGCGCATCTAATCGAAGAGGCAGGAGATGTATTAGCAACTATGTATCTTCTAGAGGCACACGATATGTTTACTCATGAAGAAGTAATAGCAAGAGCAAAGCAAAAGCTATTAAAATTACAGGGCTACGAAGAGAACGAATGATAGTAATAGATAACTATATTAAAGATAAAGACCTTTTGGATCGCTTGTCCGATGTAGATCAATGGCGTCTCTTAGATAGGGACAACTACCAGAATGCGGGCAATAGTTACTACTATAATGTAGGCGAGCCTTCCAATATTTGGGAGGAGGTAATAAATCTTGTGTTCGAGGATGAAGTACTAGGTCTCAAAGACTATGACTTTGAACGGTTCGAGTATTGGGGCAATGTGTTGGATGAGCGCAGACAGCTTGATTGGCATCAAGATAAGACAGAAGAGTTGTTTCCTAGAGTAAAAAAGCTGTGTAAAGTTGGTGTTGTACTATACTGTTACCCCCATAAAGTGTGGGGCGGTTCTCTAGAGATAAAGAATGACTATGGCTTGCACGAAGAGCTAGATAGAGTAGAGTGCATATACAACAGGCTAGTACTTTTTGATAGCGGCAATAAATTTCACAGAGTTGCTCCAATATTTGCTGGAACTCGATATGGTTTTCAAATAAATTTATGGTAATCATAAAAAAAATAATTCTTGACTTTTATCTTAAAACAACTTATAATATCTTTTCAAAATTAAGGAATAGACTATGCAAACAATACAAGCCCCAACAAGTTGCCCATCGTGTGACTCAGTGCTTGATGTAGTCAATAATCTTTTATTTTGCAGAAATACATCTTGTACTTCACAAACTCACAAAAAACTAGAACACTTTGCAAAGACCCTCAAGATCAAAGGGCTCGGGCCAAAAGCTATCGAGAAATTAGGGGTCACAACTTCACAAGAGTTGTACTTGCTGACAGAAGATGACTTTAGTTCCCTCCTAGAATCTGATAAGATAGGTGCAAAAGTATTTGGTGAGATTCAGAAGTCCAAAGATGTTCCAATGAATTTAGTTATTCCCGCCCTTAGTATTCCTTTGATCGGTAATACAGCCGCTAAAAAATTAGCTTCTGTATGCGATTGTATCGGTGATATAAACCCAGAGAGTTGCTTAGATGCAGGGCTCGGGCCTAAGGCTACAGAAAATCTAATTTCATATCTAAAAGAGTATGGGGCAGCCTTATTAGAGCATCCCTTCTCTTTTAAGTTCGAGAAGCCACTTACACTAGCTAATAAAGGCGTAGTATGTATCTCAGGTAAGCTGAAAAGTTATAAGACAAAAGCAGAAGCAACCCAGATATTACAACAACAAGGCTACAGTGTAAAAAGCTCTTTAACGCGAGACGTAACCATTCTAGTAAATGAGAGTGGCGTAGAGTCCGCAAAAACTAAATCAGCCCAATCTAAGGGCATTCAAATCATAACTAACCTATTACATTTCCTGGAGAAATAAATAATGGCATTACCAAAATGGACAGACGAGCGTACAGCAGAACTTACATCTTTCGTGGGTGACGAGTCTCCTGTATCTCAATCAACTGTTGCTGACGCAGCAGTACAATTAGAAACTTCAACTCGTTCAGTTTCTAGCAAACTTCGCAAAATGGGCTTTGACGTAGAACTAGCTTCAGCTTCTTCTACTAAAGCATTCAGCGAAGCACAAGAAGCTACTTTAGCTTCTTTCGTATCTGACAACTCGGGTCAGTACACTTATGCAGATATCTCAGATCACTTTGAAAATGGTGCATTCTCTGCAAAATCAATCCAAGGCAAAATCTTGTCTATGGAATTAACCGCTCACGTTAAGCCAGCTCCTAAAGTTGAGTCTGTTAAAACGTATTCGGACGCTGAAGAAGCTACTTTCATCTCTATGGTAGAAAGCGGCAACTTCGTAGAAGCAATTGCTGACGAACTTGGCAAGACTGTAAACAGTATTCGTGGTAAAGCTCTTAGCTTGCTTCGTACTGGTGCGATCTCTGCTATTCCTAAGCAAGAAGTAACTAAAGGCTCTGCTAAGTCAGATCCTTTTGAAAATGTAGACGTTGCTGACTTAACTGTTGAGCAGATTGCTGAGCAAATCGGTAAGACTGCACGTGGCGTTAAAACTATGCTTACTCGTCGTGGTTTGGTTGCTGCCGACTACGATGGTGCTTCAAAGAAAGAAAAAGCAACTGCATAAGTAGTTGTTAAATTAGAACAGCCCTTGGGGTAACTCAAGGGCTTTTTTGTCAATTCGGGGGAATGTTGATTGAATATTGCTAGTGCGTTAATAAAGCAGGTACTTGTGTGTCAAGACTTTGACACGTGGGTCAGCTGTCGCAAAGCATATTTGCCCTCAGAGTACCACGGTATTTACAAGGTGATAGATCACCATTGTGAAAAATACCACAAAATGCCCACCATAGAAGAGCTAAAACTAGAAATAAGAGATGGATCTACTCGCGAGAAACTTCATGCAATAACTGCAGTAGAAGTTGATACCGAGCCTTTTATGCTTTTAGAGTACCTCAAAAATGAGTATGCTCAAAAAGAAATACTTGATTCCCTAGAAAACTACGTAGAGAGTTCTGTTGCTTTCGCAGATGCAGACGAGTCTGTAAGTGAGTTGCATCAGATAGTTCTAGACATAGAGGGGAAAGTAGACCTAGAAAAGCCTCAAGATAGTATGCAACGCATCACTTTATTTGAAGATGATGAAGAGATAGCAAACTACTTACCTCTTGGCCTTAATACCGAATACGACCACGAAATACAGTTCTCTCCTAGAGATCTTATACTTGTGGGCGGTAAGCGTGGCTCTGGTAAGTCAGTTGTTTGTTCCAATATAGCTAACAGTGTGTTTAAGTCTGGTAAGACTGCAATGTTTTTTACTATTGAGATGGACAGTCGCTCTATTCTACAGCGTTGTTGTGCAATCGCTACGGGGATTCCATTCGCTAGACTAAGGACTAAGAATCTTAGTGTTATAGAGTGGGAGCGTGTAGCAGGTTGGTGGGCTAACCGTTTTGACAAGGGACAAGAGCGTTTGAAACAGTATAAAGCCGACAGAGATTTTGAGAGATTTCATCATGATCTAACAACTAATTGCGAGCTACTCCCGACTCAGCAGTTAGACGTAATTTATGATCCTTCTCTTACACTATCTAAGATTAGAGCGGAACTTGATAAGAAAGTTAAAGCCCTAAACGTAGGTGTTGTCATTGTCGATTATATAAACCAAGTAAAACGCTCTAATCTTCCCTCTCGTGGAGGTCAGTACGACTGGACAGAACAGATCGAAGTAAGTAAAGCTCTTAAGTCTATGGCACAGGAATTCGAAGTACCAGTATTCTCGCCATACCAAACAGATGCTAGTGGTGAAGCACGATTCGCAAAAGGTATTCTTGATGCAGCAGATGCAGCATATGCGCTAGAGACTTGGGAACAAGAGGATGGTTGTATTACATTTAACTGTGTAAAAATGCGTAATGCGTCTATGAAGTCTTTTACTTCTCAGATGAACTGGGAGACTTTGCAGATAGGGCCTGAATCGTCCTTAACACCAAAAGAAAAAGAAGATAACGAAAATCGAAGTGATGAGAGCATAGACGATATATGAATGTAGAAGAGCTATTAGTACAGAAAAAAATACCTTATGTCCATAAAGGGCAAGACTACCTAGTATGTTGTATAAATCCTGATCACCCAGATAGAAACCCTTCAATGCGGGTAGACCAGATTACTGGAGTATTCCAATGTTTTAGTTGTGAGTATAAAGGTAACTTGTTTACGCATTTTGGGGAAAAGGCAAACCAACTGCAATTGAAGCGTGAACTGTTAAAGAAGCGTATATCCGAGAAGCGCGCTGAAAGCGTTGGTTTGTCTTTTCCCAAAAGTGCGGTACCGTACATAGGAAACTGGAGGAATATTAAACCGGAAACCTATAGACAGTTCGAAGCCTTCAATAGTGTCGAGAGAGACCACATAGGCCGAGTTGTCTTCCCTATAAGAGATATGACAGGCAGAATAGTAGCCTTTAATGGTAGACATACTTCTCAGGGAACTCCGAAATATTTGATTACTCCAGCTGGCGCAAGGATGCCACTTTATCCAGTAGTAAACCCCATACAAGGTAGCATTATACTTGTAGAAGGTATCTACGATATGATAAATCTGCACGATAAAGGTTTAACAAATGCTGTTTGTTGTTTCGGTACAAAGAATATAAATACAGATAAACTATCCATGCTAAAAATACAGGGGATAGAAAGTGTAGATATATTCTTTGACGGAGACGATGCAGGACAGGCTGCAGCAGAGAAAGTAAAAGAGATGTGCGAGGAAGTAGAGTTGCTTACTAGAAGTATACATCTAAAGAATACAGACCCTGGCGCATTAACAGAAAATCAAGTAACTAAACTAAGAGATAAATTATATGCCTAAAGTTGCATTAGTAGAAACTAAAAAGAGTAAGACCCGATTTAAACATGAATTCGACAATGAGTTTGAGTTTGATCAATACCAGCTTTGCTCGGATCCGAGCATCAAAAAAGTATTAAAAAAAGACTGTGATATTCAAATTGATATTGATTCCTATGACTGGATTATCCTAGTAGGCTCTGACGCATTAAAATACTTTACCCAAATTAACTCCGTTACAGAATACTCAGGTAAGGTTGTAAACGAGAAGTTTCTTCCTGTAATCAACCCTGCAATGCTCGCCTTCAAACCAGAGGCTAGAGGTACGTGGGACTCTTCTAAAGATAGTATTATTAAGTACATCAAAGGCGAAATAGAAGAAGTAGTAATTACAGAAAGTAATGCTCGTGGTATTCAAGATACTGACGAAGCAAACGCCTACTTCCGAGCAGCAATTGCTTATGATTGCGAATATGTAGCACTAGATTCCGAGACTACAGGATTATATCCTAGAGATGGTCATATACTCGGTCTATCGTTATCTTATAGACCCGATGAAGGTGTTTACATAGACACCACGTGTTTGGATGAAGAATCAGAAGTTCTATTACAAGAGCTGTTCAACAAGAAATTAGTAATATTCCATAATGCTAAATTTGATATTGCATTTTTCGAATATCATTTTAATTTCGAGTTCCCTAATTTTGCCGACACAATGCTGCTACACTACATTATTAATGAGAATGAGCGTCATGGTCTAAAAGAGCTATCCCTAAAGTTTACCAAGTATGGTGACTACGAGAAACCTATGTATGACTGGATGGCCAAGTATAGAAAAGAAACTGGTATGCTTAAAGCTGATTTCACTTGGGACTTGATTCCGTTTGAGACTATGTATACGTATGCCTCCCTAGATGCTGTATGTACATTTTTGTTGTACGAGAAGTTTAAGAAAATACTACAGAACGATAGACTAAAAAGAGTCTACGAAGATATTCTTATACCTGGTTGCAGATTTCTAACAGATGTGCAGGATAATGGAGTACCGTTCGATAGAGACAGGCTAGTAGCCTCTCAGGACATTATGCAAGCTGATATTGATAAAGCCGTAGCGGGGTTGTACAAAAACCCTAAGATTGCACAGTTTGAGAAACTTCAGGGTAAGGACTTCAACCCTAACAGTACAGTACAATTGCGATCACTTTTATTTGATTTTATAGGTTTGCATCCCACAGGTAAAAAGACTGGTACAGGTGCAAACAGTACAGACATAGAAGTATTGACTGAGCTATCTCAAAAGTCTGAAGTACCTGCACTAATTATTGATATTCGTCAAAAGAGTAAGATCAAGAATACATACCTTGATAAGATTATACCTCAGCTTGATCGCGATAGTAGACTACGTACTGGTTTTAATCTACACACTACCACATCTGGACGTTTATCTAGTAGTGGTAAATTGAATATGCAGCAGCTACCTCGTGATAACCCTACCGTAAAGGGATGTATCAAAGCAGCTCCTGGACATAAGATAGTTGCAATGGATTTAACAACAGCAGAGGTATATGTTGCAGCCGTACTAGCGGAAGATAAAGCACTAATGGATGTGTTCCGTAGTGGTGGTAACTTTCACTCAACTATTGCACATAAAGTATTTAAGCTACCTTGTGCAGTAGAAGAAGTAGCAGAGCTATATGGCGATAAACGCCAAGCAGCTAAAGCAGTAACCTTCGGTATCATGTATGGTGCTGGGCCAGCAAAAATCAGTGAACAAGTTACCAAAGATTCAGGAAAGTATTTCAGCAAGCAAGAAGCACAAGAGACCATCAACGATTATTTTAATGAGTTCCACAAACTAAAAGCATGGATTAATAAGAACGAAGACTTTATCCAGAAAAACGGCTTTATTTATAGCTTCTTCGGAAGAAAAAGGAGATTACCAAATGTTCAGAGTCAAGATGCAGGCATCCGCTCTTCTAGTGTTAGGTCTGGTCTTAATTTCTTGGTGCAGTCTGCTGCTTCTGATATTAATTTACTAGGCGGCATAGATATGAATGAACATATCAAAGCCAAGAAAATGAAAAGTAGAATCTTTGCACTGGTACACGATAGTATACTAGCGGAAGTGCCAGAGAACGAGATTGAGGACTATTGTGAACAATTACAAACGTATATACAACAAGATAGGGGTGTATTTATACCGGGTGCACCTGTGGGCTGTGACTTCGAGATTGGCGATGATTATTCAATGGGCAAGTTTGAAAAGCTATATGGCTAGATGCTGGAAAGTATGGTGCAAAGCACTAGGAGCAAAAGCATTTGCAGACGATAGACAGGCAGATAAAGTAGCGATTATACGCACTATCTGGCTACTATTTAATATGATTACTTGTTGCTTCATTATAGCTTCAGGTATGGTAAATTTAGGGTGGATAAGATGAGCGGTGGCTTAATAGCATTAACAGGAATGATCTATCTGTATGTAGGGCTAGAGCAGTACTTTAAATTTAATAATGTACCAATGTTATACACATATATTGGCTATGCTTTCGCTAATGTGGGACTCTACATGATGGCTAGTAGATAGTGGTAATAACGTACAAACAGTTACAGTCATTGGAGTTCCCACTTTATGTCCTCCCCCACGATAATTGGGAGTGCTCCGATGGCTTATTATTTATAGATGGAAGAGTAGTAGATGATAAAAACCAGGGCGGGGTTAGTTTGGGTCAAAGAAGACTACAAACTCCCCACCCTGTCCTTCCCTTGAGTAAGCAACTGAATTCTATACAAGGAATTCTTAAACAAACGTCAAGAACCTTTGTAGATACTAAAGGTCGTCCTTTTATCTACGAAAAGACTATTAGATGTACCTTGAAATACTATAAGATAACAAAAATCGAAAAGAAAGAAACTGAATCTATATTATGGTTAAAAAATGTAGGTTCTCCATTTTCCGTTCCGAGACCTCCTGAAACAGGATATAACTATGCAGGAATACTACTATTAGGGCATCTGCCTTGGATCTTGTATGAATACTCTCAGAGCGCAAAAAAAGATACATGGAGAAAAGTGTGAAAAAAAGACAAAGAGGCCAGCAACAACAACAGCTACATTTAAAGTTGCAAAAGATAGAACCTTTAACAGAAAATCAGAGTAGAGCTTTTAACTCAGGAGATAACCTAGTACTACACGGACTAGCGGGTACCGGCAAGACTTTTATATCTTCTTATTTGGCATACTATGAGATAGAGAAGGGTTATCTTGATAACTTAGTAATTATTCGTAGCGCAGTACCTACTAGAGATATTGGGTTTCTTCCTGGCACGGACAAAGAAAAATCCGCTGTATATGAAGAGCCTTACAAGGATATAGCCACAGAGTTGTACTCTAGAGGCGACGCATATGAGATCATGAAACAGAAAGGGTTGGTTCAATTCATGACCACTTCGTTCATACGAGGAATCACACTAAGAAACTCTTGCATCATAGTAGATGAGTGTCAAAATATGAGTTTTCACGAGTTAGACTCAATTATAACTAGAGTAGGAGAGAATTGCAGGATTATGTTCTGTGGTGACTTCCGACAAAGCGACCTAAAGAGAAATGAACTATTAGGCTGGCTAAAAATTCTAGATCGTATGGATGAGTTTGAGTTTATTGAGTTTGGGGTTGATGATATTGTACGTAGTGATTTCGTCAAAAAATACATAATTGCAAAAATGGAAGTAGAAGATGAAGGTTAAAGTAATAAGTTATAGTGCTTCTCCGGCTCGTGATAAGACACCCCTTGAGTTGGTGGCTTATTGCGCTCGAGTAAGTAATCCAAGTAATCAAAATAATAGTGCTACGTCTGAAAAGCTAGTAAAGTATCTAATGAAACATAAGCACTGGTCTCCTCTGGAGATGGTAAATGTATGTCTAGAAATAGAAACTACTAGAGATATTGCTCGACAGTTATTGCGTCACCGCTCGTTTACGTTTCAGGAGTTTTCTCAAAGATACGCTAATCCCGACCAAGCATTCGATGATATGTTTGAGAAACGAGAAGCTAGAATGCAAGACGAAACTAATCGACAAAACTCTGTGGAAATTGATGACTTAAAGATAGAAACGGAGTGGTTTCGCATCCAAAGCAGGGTTGAGTGGATGTGTAAAAAGCAGTATAAAGCGGCTATAAAATTAGGTATTGCCAAAGAGCAAGCTAGAGCATTATTACCAGAAGGTTTAACTAAATCTAGATTGTATGTTAATGGCTCTTTACGTAGTTGGTTGCATTATATTGATATTCGATCAGGTAATGGTACTCAAAAAGAACACATGGACTTGGCTCTTGCTGTAGCTAAAGTTATATCTGAGGTATTCCCTCTGGAGACAAATGAAAGCAGTAATTAGTAACAGAATATATATGGAAGTTCCTATCCCTCTACAATTAGAGATTGATAAGGAGCTTACATATAGTATTCCGTCTCCAAACCCACATGATCCTCCTCAGATCATCAAGAATATGTCTATAATACGGTCAGGATTAATATCCATCCCTATAGGGAGAATGGATTTGATACCAAACGATTATACGCTTATCGATAAGAGGCTTGCGCCGGAAGCAGACTTTCCTGAGTTTAAATTCAAGTTACGTGCGTCCCAGCAAGAGGTTTTTGACGAGCTCGAAGACAACTGTATAGTCAATGCTTGGGTAAGCTGGGGCAAGACTTTTACGGGTTTAGCTATGGCAGGTAAACTTGGTCTAAAAACACTCGTAATAGTACATACAGTACCTCTACGAAACCAGTGGGCTAAAGAAGTAGAAAAAGTATACGGATTTACGCCTGGTATCATAGGCTCTGGAAGGTTTGAAATTGATGCTCCTATAGTAATTGGTAATACTCAGACTTTATACCGAAACATAGACAAGATTAAAAAGGAATTCGGCACAATCATACTAGACGAAATGCATCATGTTAGTAGCCCTACCTTTTCCAAACTTTTAGATTCTAATTACTGTAGATATAAGATTGGATTATCAGGAACTATACAAAGAAAAGATGGTAAGCATGTAGTGTTTAGAGATTACTTTGGAAGTAAAGTCTTTAAACCCCCAAAAGAAAACTATATGCAGCCTAGGATAGATATAATCCCCTCCGAGGTAAGATTTTTGGATGGCAATAAAACACCCTGGGCAAACAGAGTAACTAACTTAGCTACTAATGAAGAGTATATACATACCGTAGCAATGCTTGCAGCTACTTATGCAGCAAAAGGCCATAAAGTATTGGTAGTAAGTGATAGAGTTAGTTTTTTAAAGAAAGCCGCAGAGCTAGTAGGAGATACTGCAGTATGTATAACAGGAGATGTACCACATGAAGATCGCGAAGACCTTATTGATGAAATTAAGTATAAAGGTAAATCTGTTCTTTTTGGAACTCAATCTATTTTTTCAGAAGGAATTAGTGTTGACGTACTTAGCTGCCTCATCTTGGGTACACCAATCAACAATGAGCCTTTACTAACGCAGCTAATAGGCAGAGTAATAAGAAAGAAAGAAGGAAAGACTAGCCCCGTAATTGTAGATATACACCTAAAAGGTAACACTGCTAGGAAGCAAGCCTCTAATAGGATAGGATATTATATGAAAGAAGGCTATGATATAGGATACATTTAAAAAAATAGTTCTTGACAATTGTTTAATTTTTTGGTATAATAATGCTCTTATTTAATTGGAAAAAGATTTACGAAGAAACAGAGGGTAGCACGTCTGAGATACTTAATGTCTTGGAGATGTTACACTACAAGAAGATACCTTATAACAGGTATGATTCTCTCTATAAATATAGAAATACCAGTTTCTCTGGAGATAGCTTTTTAGCTAATCCAGGAATACTTTTGGAGCACTCCTTCAGGTACACTCCAAAAGAAATAGCAATATATGTCGCATTAGCCTCTAGACGAAAGTTGGCTGACTATATTGCTTTTAATAGAAGAACCTTGAGCAGTCGTCACGCTCCCAACCTAACAGAAATTATAAACACAAATAGACTACTTTATATAGAAGACGGTTCAATCCATTTTATATATGAAGAAGCCCAACGGAGATAACAAAACAATGGCACTATCATTTAACAAACAAACTGGCGGAGCACAGAAAAGCTCTAACAACTCTTACAAATACGTAGATGGCGATAACAAAGTTCGTATAGTTGGCGACATCTTAGCCCGTTACGTATACTGGATTAAAGGCGAGAACGACAAGAACCTACCACTAGAATGTTTATCATTCGATCGAGATCAAGAAGCATTTACTAACAAAGAAAAAGATTGGGTTCGTGAGTACTACCCAGATCTTAAGTGTGGCTGGTCATATGCTACTCAATGTATTGATGGTAAAGATGGTCAAGTTAAAGTATTGAACTTGAAGAAAAAATTATGGGAACAGATAATTACTGCAGCTGAAGACTTAGGCGACCCCACTGATGTAGAATCAGGTTGGGATGTTTGCTTCAAACGAGTAAAGACTGGCCCTCTAGCATACAATGTAGAATATCAACTTCAAGCACTTAAGTGCAAGCCTCGTGCTCTAGATGACGATGAATTAGCAGCTATCAAAGATCTTAAATCAATGGATTTAGTAATGGCTCGACCTACTCCAGACGCTCAGAAAGAGCTTCTTGATCGTGTGCGCAAAGGAAGTAACGATAACGTAGATGAGTCTCTTGAAGACGAGTTTAACGTAGGATGATCCTATTTACAGCAGATTGGCATATAAAACTGGGGCAAAAGAATGTCCCAGTTGAATGGGCAAAGAACAGATACGCTCTGTTCTTTGACCAGATTTACTTGCTAGAAGCTGAGGTAGACCTTCATATCATAGGAGGAGATCTATTTGATAGACTCCCCACAATGGAAGAATTGGAGTTATACTTCTCTTTTGTTGGGCAGGTAAGTATACCAACTATAATATATGATGGCAACCACGAAGCCACCAAGAAACATAAAACTTTCTTTACAAACCTAAAAGATGCCACTAGAAGTGTCAATCCTTTAGTTGAGGTGGTAGATTATGATTATAGCCATAATAATATAAATATCTTACCCTATGTTAGCCTACACAAGAAAAATTGTGTGGATAACTTTGATAAAACGCTGCCGTTGTTTACCCATGTAAGAGGTGAGATACCTCCCCATGTAAAACCAGAGGTAGACTTGAGTATATTTGACGAATTCCCTGTAGTATTCGCTGGAGATCTGCACTCTCATAGCAATACACAGAGAAACATTGTCTACCCAGGAAGCCCCATGACAACGTCGTTTCATAGAAACAAAGTTGAGACGGGGTATCTACTAATCGACACTGATTGGTCTTGGGAGTGGAAAAAGTTTAACCTTCCCCAACTACTACGGAAGACTGTATCAAAAACGGAAGATATGATTCCTACTATCTTTGACCATACTATCTACGAGATAGAGGGTGACATGCAGGATCTAGCAAATATAGAAGATTCTTCTTTGTTAGATAAAAAAGTAATAAAACGAAGCACAGAAGCCAGCTTAGTCATAGGCAAAGATATGACCAAAGAAGAGGAATTAGTAGAGTATTTAACTTATATACTAGAAATTCCAGAAGAAAAAATATCAAACATTTTAGGGGTTTACAATGATTACGCTCAAAAAGCTCAGTTGGGATAACTGCTTTAGTTATGGTTCAGGAAACGAGTTAAATCTCGCTGACAATACCGTAACTCAAATCATTGGTACTAACGGGATGGGGAAGTCCTCCATCCCGTTAATTATAGAGGAAGCGTTATATAACAAAAACTCTAAGGGTATCAAGAAAGCAGACATACCAAATAGATATGTTAATAATGGGTACAGTATTACATTGGAGTTCTCTAAAGGTTCTAATGAGTATTGTATCTCTGTGTGTAGAAAAAGTAGTATAAAGGTAAAGTTAGAAGAAAATGGGGTAGATATATCTAGTCATACGGCTACAAATACCTACAAAAGTCTTCAAGAAATTATAGGGGTAGACTTTAAAACCTTCTCTCAATTAGTGTATCAAAATACTAATGCAAGTTTGCAGTTTCTTACCGCCACAGACTCTAATAGAAAGAAATTTCTTATAGATCTACTACATTTGGAAGATTACATAGAGTTATTTGAGATTTTCAAAGAGGCATCAAAGGATTCGAATAACTTAATTACCAGTAGTAAAGCTAAGATTGCAACGATTAATAAGTGGCTTAGTGATAACAAATTGAGTGATACCAACATACTTCCAACAATAAATATTGAAATTAATACACAAGAAGACGAGAAACAACTAAGTACTTTATTATTAGAAATTAAAAATATTTCTGAAAATAATAAAAAAATTGCAAATAATAATAGATTTTTAGACAGACTGAAGAAGCTTGACCTAGAGAAGGCAAGGACAGTGTCTCCTGGTGATAAGATATCACCCACAGAAGACAGAGAGTCTTTATTTGCAGCAAAAGCAAAGAAAGACAATGCCATAAAAGCATTGAAGAAGTTAGTGGGTTTAGGCAATACTTGTCATGTATGTGACCAAGATATAAACGAAACCTTCAAAAAAGATTTAATGGAATATGAAGTAGGCGAAAGAGATACAGCTAAGGCAGATATAGAAGGGCTGACTGCTAGTATTAAAGTAGCCGAAGAGCATAATAGAAAAGTAGCATCTTTTGCAGATCTTGAAAGGTCATGGTCAGATACATTTAGATCTATAGACAGAAGCCTTCCAACTAGACTTCAGAACGAAGAAGATCTAAGACAGGAAGCAGAAAAACTAAGTCTACAGATAAAGTTTAAACGAGATGAGATACGTCTCTTAACAGATCAAAACACAGATATAACTAAAAGAAATACTAGAATACAAGTTATTCAGGAGCAGACCCAGGAGTTTATATCACAGCTTGGAGATGCTACGAAAAGCCTTAATCAACATTCTGATTTAGATTCTACACTAGAGGTATTGAAAAAAGCCTTTAGTACAAATGGTCTTTTAGCTTATAAGATAGAGAACCTAGTAGTAGAGTTGGAAGAGGTTGCTAATACGTACTTAGCAGAGCTATCTGACGGCAGGTTTACTTTAGGCTTCAATGTGCAAAAAGATAAGTTAAATGTAGAGATCACAGACAACGGCAATACAGTAGATATACTTGCATTATCTTCTGGTGAGCTAGCTAGAGTTAATACTGCTACTCTTATTGCTATTCGCAAGTTGATGAGTAGTATATCAAAATCGAAAATTAATATACTTTTCCTGGACGAAGTTATTAATGTTTTGGACGATACTGGACGTGAGAAGATGGTAGAGCTTCTGATTAAAGAAGATGAACTGAACACTTATGTAGTATCACACGGTTGGACACATCCATTATTGGATAAGATTGAAGTCGTAAAAGATGGAAATGTGAGTAAATTAGAATGGTAGATTCAAGAGCAAAAGGCGCAAGAGGTGAATATCTAGTACGAGATATGCTTCGAGAAGCCACAGGACATAAGTTCGAAAGAGTCCCCGCTTCAGGGGCGCTAGAGTATTTAAAAGGCGATTTGTATGTCCCAAGAGAGGCTAATAAATATTGTATAGAAGTAAAAAACTATGCTGAGTCTCCGTTATCGGACAAACTATTCACACAGGAAAAGACTAATAATCTTATTCGGTGGTGGAAAAAAGTAGTAGTACAAGCAGAGGGCGGAGATCAAGAGCCTATGTTATTTTTTAAGTATAATAGGTCAAAGGTTTTTGTGGTTGTAGATGAAGAACCTAAACACACAAAATGTATTCATGTCAATTGGTTAAATTGCTACGTTATGTTAGCTGAGGAGTGGTTAGCACAAGAAAAGGTACATTTTATCCATGAGACGACAATTACTAAAAAGTAGCTTTGCTACCTTAAACAGAAGGAAACAGATAATGGCTTTTAGCTTTTTAAAGCAATTCGAAAAAGATGCGGGGTCAACGCTAGTAATAGATGCGTTAAACCTTGCCTTTAGGTGGAAGCATAACGGAAAGACAGACTTTGTACAGGAGTATATAGCAACAGTACAGTCGCTTGCTGCTTCATATAACTGTGAGAAGATCATAATCACAGCAGACCAAGGGTCTTCTTCTTATAGAAAGAATCTTGATCCTGGCTATAAACAGAATCGAAAAGATAAATATGCGGAACAAACAGAAGAAGAGGCAGCAGCTTTTAAACTGTTCTTCCAAGAATACGAAAAAACTCTAGCAGCTCTAGAGAATATGTACCCCGTGCTTCGCTACGATGGTGTAGAGGCAGATGATATTGCCGCACACTTAGTAAAGTTTAAAGGACATTATGGGTTAGACACAATTTGGTTGGTTTCTAGTGACCGAGATTGGGATTTGCTTATTAGCGATACTGTTTCCCGATTCTCGTATGTTACTAGAAAAGAAGTTACTAAAGCCAATTGGTCAGACCACTACGATGTATCTATGGAGGAGTATATATCTCTTAAGTGTTTGACAGGAGATAAAGGGGATAACGTTCCAGGTATTCCTGGTGTAGGCCCTAAGCGTGCTCAAGGTCTTATAGAGCAGTTTGGTGATGCAATGAGTGTGTATGATGCAGTACCTTTAAGTGGAAGCTATAAGTATATACAAAATGTAAATCTACACGCAGAACAGATACTAAAAAATTACGAACTAATGGATTTAATTACATATTGCGATGATGCAATAGGCGTCGATAACATAAACGACATCGAGGAGAAGTTACTTGTTGAAGATTGATTATAACAGAGATAACTACCTATCTGAGTTTAGTATAAAAACTCTACAAGATAGGTATTTACTAGAGGGTGAAAACTCCCCTCAGGATGCGTTTGCTAGAGCCGCCAATGCTTTTTCAGATGATGAAGCACATGCACAAAGATTGTATGACTATGCTAGTAAACTTTGGTTTATGTTTTCTACTCCTGTTCTTAGCAACGGTGGCAGCTCACGTGGCCTACCTATTAGTTGTTTTTTAAACTATGCTGAAGATAGTCGTGCAGGAATTACAGGTCACTACACAGAGAATGCTTTTCTTAGCTCTGTAGGTGGCGGAATCGGTGGATGCTGGAACTCAGTAAGAAGCGTAGGGTCTACAACCTCTGCGGGGTCAGAGAGTACTGGAGTGATACCATTTTTAAAAGTAGTTGACGCAGAGATGCTAGCATTCTCTCAAGGCGTTACAAGGAGAGGAAGTTATGCGGGATATTTGGATATACGCCACCCAGAAATTGAAGAGTTTCTCGACATTCGAAAGCCTACTGGCGGTGATGTTAATAGAAAATCTACTAATCTTCATCATGGCGTTACGATTTCTGACGAGTTCATGTCAATTATAGAGCAAGCCACGCTTGTAGAAGGTTTTGATGATTCATGGGATTTGATTGACCCACACAGCGGTAAAGTTACAAAAACTGTATCTGCCAAAACACTTTGGGTAAAACTTATCCAGAATCGTGTTGAAACAGGCGAACCGTATATTATGTTCACAGATACAGTTCAGAAGGCTTTACCCCAATTTCAAAAAGATTTAGGGTTACAGGTACATCACTCTAATTTATGTTCTGAGATAACACTTGCCACAAGTGCAGAACGTACTGCAGTTTGTTGCCTCTCGAGCGTCAACCTTGAAGAGTATGACGAGTGGTGTGATAATGATCAATTCATTCCTGATTTAGTAAGAATGTTAGATAATGTATTGCAACACTTTATTGATAACGCTCCTGATGAGCTTTATCGAGCAAAGTTAAGTGCAGAACGTGAGAGAAGTATTGGTTTAGGTGCAATGGGTTTTCATGCTTACTTGCAGAGACAAGATCTTCCTTTCGAGAGTATGTGGGCTGCAAGTGCAAATCACACAATGTTTAAAAGAATAAAATCGGAGGCAGTACGTGCAACAAAACAACTCGCAACAGAAAGAGGAGAATGTCCAGATGGAAAAGGCTCTGGCGTACGTAATGCCCATCTTCTTGCCGTTGCTCCTAATGCCAGTAGTAGTATTATTTGTGGTAATACTAGCCCTAGCATCGAGCCTTATCGCGCTAATGCATTTACTCAAAAAACTAAGTCAGGCTCTAGTCTCCTTAAAAACGAGTATTTGGAACACGCTCTTCAAGAGCTAGAAATGGACACGGACGAAGTATGGTCTAGTATCATGACAAGTGGCGGAAGTGTGCAACACTTAGATTTTTTAGATCAGCATACGAAAGACGTATTTAAAACAGGCGTAGAGATAGACCAGAAATGGGTTATACAACACGCCGCAGATCGTCAACAGTACATTTGCCAAAGTCAATCTTTGAATGTGTTTTTTCCAGCTAACGTATCTAAGTCAGAACTACATGCAATTCATATGAGTGCATGGAAAAAGGGTGTAAAGACTTTGTATTATCTTCGTAGCGAAGCAATGAAGCGAGCTGAGAATGTTTCCGACAAAGTACTTAGACAGTATGTACTAGACAGTATAGATGAGAACGAATGTTTAGCGTGTGAGGGATAAGATGAAATTATTAAAGTTTAGCGCAGATTGGTGTAGTCCTTGTAAAATGCTATCCACTACTATGGATAAGATGGAGTTCTCAGTACC
>Ga0307488_10001218_pt1 | contig 21477 bp, 15 predicted proteins | sample SB02metaG_FD_202248 | JGI IMG/M metagenome (GOLD analysis project Ga0307488, IMG submission 202248) | Sea-ice brine microbial communities from Beaufort Sea near Barrow, Alaska, United States - SB 0.2 | ecosystem: Environmental > Aquatic > Marine > Coastal | place: USA: Alaska | collected... | reverse complement strand
GGTTACACGGCCATTCCTTTCTGGTGACAGTGGCTGTTGAAGGTCCTGTGGGGGAGCAATCCGGTTGGATAATGGACTTTGGCGATATTAAGGCGGCTTTTGCGCCAATCTATGATCAGCTCGATCACCATTACCTCAATGAGATTGACGGCCTGGACAATCCAACTAGTGAAAATCTGGCAATTTGGATCTGGCAGCACCTCAAGCCTAGTTTGCCACTGCTCAGCTGTATCACTATTAAAGAGACCTGCACCAGCGGTTGTGTCTACCGCGGTTAGGATTCTTCTCGGGACGCTCTAGTGGCGTCCCAGATTAGCGCCAACAGCATCAGGCTGATTGGAATGGTGCACAGCAACAACATCTGCTGCCAGCTAATCAAATTCAACGCCCAACCCGCAGACAACGATGCTAATGCCTGCAGTGAAAACACTGTGGAGTCATTAAAGGCCTGGGCCTTAAAGCGATCTGACTCTTTATAACTGGTGGGCAACAGCGCGGTGCCGGCGACAAAGAGAAAATTCCATCCCACGCCCAGCAGCACCAGCTGCAGCCAGAAGCCATTGACGCTGATATCGAAATAGCCAATGGCGATGGTGGTGCCGTAACAGGCGAGTCCCGCTAACATCAATCCTCTAATGCCAAGCCATCTAAATAGCAGAGGCGCTATTAAAGAAGGCAAAAACATCGCTGCAATATGACTTTGAATCACCCACTTGGTGTCCACCAGAGAATGGCCATAGGTATGGTGCATGCTAATCGGCGTGCCGGTCATAACAAAGGACATCACTACAAAGGCCACGGCACCGCTGGCCACTGCGAGAATAAATCCACGGCCACGGACAATGTCTCGCAATGAACCTGCGGCTATGGGCTTATTGGTAGTTTCAACTTGGACCGGCTCATAGGCGCTCAGCAGTATTGCGCCAAAGGCAATAGACAGTGCACCGAGCCAGAACGAACCCTGATAGTCGACGGCGGTCATATGGGCGCCGAGCACGGCCAACTCTGGGCCGACAAAAGCCGCCACAATGCCGCCGAGCATAACGATTGATGCGGCGCTGGCACCAGACTCCGGTGCTACAGACTCCATGGCGGCAAAGCGCACCTGCTGCAGTGCTGAGTTGGTGGTGCCGAGCAAGACGGCGGCTAGGCAAAATAGGCTAAAGCTGCGCTGCTCCAAGGCCAGGCTGGCCATTGCGCAAGCGATTAAACCGAGCCCCATAAAAGCCCAGAGTCCCTGTTTGCGGCCTAAGCGTTGCATAACTCTGGTGGCTGGCACAATGCCCACTGCGGTGCCGCAAATGGTCAGTGCCAGAGGCAATGTAGCCCATTCGGCCGCTGGTGCTAGGTCGCTGCCGACCAGGCTGCCGACCAAAATCATCAGCGCCATAATCGATGCGGCCAGCGCATTGCTGAGGGTTAGAATCCAGACGTTGGTGAAGCCGTTAGCTGTTCTGTTTTGCACGTTAATTCTCGTTGGCGAAGTGTCTATTATTAACCGGTTGCGCACTGCACAGACTTTCTGTGTGCTGCTTATCTACTGAGGCCTTGCCGCTATTTAGCGTAGGTCTAATATGAAGCCGTGTGCATCTACGGTGAGCTTAGCATGGCGGCAATCCCCTAGGCGTCCTAATGCTGCTTATTTGCCGATGCTGATGCTGATGTGGTTTTAATATTGGTGTGATTTTTACTTCGTTAACGGAAATATTTTTCACTTATAGAAAAGAGGCGCAGCATTATGAAAAATTTTTTAAATCCAAATGTGACAGAAATTGTCTACGATTATATTCTCAATAATCCGGCTGTGGTGGTTGATACAATCGACGCTTCTATGTCTCTAGCCAGTTTAAATCTTGATTCACTGGAAAAAATTTCACTGGCGATGGATTTTGAAGAACATTTCAATATTGATGTCTCCGATCAGCAGATTGAAGCCTTTGTCACCATTGGTGACATAATTGATCATATTCAGCAGGCGCTTGACACACAGCCCTCGCTGCAAGAGCTGGCGGATATTCAGCGTTCGGATATTATTCGATTAGAGTCCGAAGCCAGTGAGACTATGTAGCCTGTTCTCTACGATAGCTAGCAGCGCCTGATGCCGAGTGCCTAGGCCGCCTTAACTGCTGTATACTGCGCCCTCTATTTGCACCCACTGTTTGCTCAATATTTTCACCCATTGTGTATATTGAGTCATGTGGGTTTTCAATAATCTAAAGCGCGGTTAATAAAATGGCACAAGTTGGTAGGTTTAATAAATTAGAAGTAGTTAAGGAAGTCGACTTTGGTGTCTATTTAGATGGCGGCGAGCTGGATACCATATTGCTGCCCCAGCGTTATGTACCAGAGGGCTGCGAAGTCGGTGACTGGGTTGATGTATTTCTTTACTTTGATTCCGAAGATCTTTTGATCGCCACCACTGAAACCCCCAGGGTCGAAGTAGGGCGCTGCGAAATGCTTAAAGTCATCGATATCAATAATGCCGGTGCCTTCATGGACTGGGGTCTGCCAAAAGACCTGCTGGTGCCTTATAGCGAGCAGCTTAAGCCTATGGAAGTTGGGTATTCCTACGTGGTTTATGTATTTCATGATCAGGATAGCGACCGCATCGCCGCTTCAACCCGCCTGCAGGACTATCTTGCTGAAGAATCGGTCTGGGTTAAGCCGCGCCAGGCAGTTGATCTGCTAATAGCTGGGCGCACGGATCTGGGTTACAAAGCGGTAATTAATGATCAGTATTTGGGGTTGATTTTTCGCGATGACGCATTTAGACCACTTAAGGTCGGTGAGCGTTTGCCCGGTTTTATTAAAAATATTCGTGCCGACGGCAAGATTGATCTGGTGATTTCTCAGGGCACTTTGCAGGGCGATCACGATCTTGGTGAACAAATTATAGAAAGTTTACGTGCAACAGATGGGGTCTCGACGTTGACTGATAAAAGCGACCCAGACCTTATATATCGTACGTTTAAGGTGTCTAAGAAAAAATATAAACAGGCCTTGGGTTCACTTTATAGAAGTAAAAGAATCCTGTTGAGTGCAGAAAAAATTCAACTTGTTGATTAATTTTATTTGTTATGTTTAAGGCTTAAAAAAGCACGGTGGATCCCTTTAAACTACCGAGTCAAGCGTTTTAGTCGCCGGCCAAAAAAGCCTGCAACTCTGGTTTTGAGGATTAGCTGTGCTATCATTACCCTGCGTTCACGTAACGTTGCGTTTTTTATAGGTAACTAATGATCTGTCTAAAAAGGACAGATCAGCGAGCTTATTGATAAAAATTAATTAAAAGGAATTGAATATTTTGATTCGTGCTTCACTCTACTTAGAGAGAGGTACACAGGAGCTTTTTTGAAAAAAGCGCGACATCCGGAATGTTTTTGGGATCGCGTAGAAAAATTCATTTATCGGGGAGTTTCAGTATGTATAGAAATAATAGGCTAAGTTTGGCGGTTTCGATTGCCATGGGTGTTTCATTTGCAGGAATGGCAAATGCAGCGATTGAAGAGGTTATTGTAACGGCAACTAAAACCTCTGCGAGCACTCAGGATATTGCAGTAGCAGTTTCTGCAATTACTTCAGAAAAACTGGACCAGATGGGCGTTGCAAATTTCGAAGACTATCTAATTCAACTTCCTGGTGTAACTGCCGGTGGTAGTGGTCCTGGGCAGAATACAATCTATATTCGTGGTGTGGCATCGACTACGCCTAACCTTACAACAGCTGGTGTTGCCGGTTTGGCTCCAAACGTAGCGCTCTACTTAGATGAACAGCCGCTCTCGCAGCCTGGCCGTAATCTTGATGTCTACGCGGCCGATATGAACCGCATCGAAGTACTTTCTGGACCGCAGGGCACCTTGTTTGGCGCCAGCTCTCAGGCCGGTACAGTTCGTTTGATTACCAACAAACCAGATCCCACCGATACCTATGGTCGCATTAAATTAGGCGTCTCCAAGACCGCTCAGGGCGAGGCTAGCAACAGTATCGAAGCCATGTTCAATATGCCGGTTACCGATAAGGTAGCAGTCCGTGGTGTTGTGTATCGCGATGATCAAGGTGGTTATATTGATAACGTACAGGGAACCGTAAGTGCACTTGAAAGTGCGCGTTTCCGTGAATCTGGCACTATGCGTTCGAATGGCGTTGCAGTTTCAGATCTTCGTGCTGGTTTCCAGACTCAGACTTATATTGACTCTGTTCAGGGTCTGTCTTATCAAGAAAATCGAGTTCCTTTAGATCCGACTAACCCTGCAAGTTACGCATTGGTTGATTTCCAAGAGGCTGATAACAGCGACTTGGTTGAAGATGATTTTAACGATGCAATGTATGAAGGCTTTAGAATCGGCGCCCTAGTTGATATCAACGCAGACTGGTCTCTGCTGTTAGGTTACGGTCATCAAGACTTGGAAACCGATGGTGTGTTCCAATCTGATCCCAACCTTGGCTTAGATGATCCATCTGTACAGCGTTTTAGCCCAGAGAACTTGGAAGATTCTTTCGATAATTTTAACTGGAAGCTCGAAGGCCGCATTGGCGAATTGAATGTTGTCTATGCTGGTGCTTATACCAAGCGTGAAACGGATCAGCAGGTTGATTACACCGACTACTTATTTGTTGGCCAGTATCTTCCTTACTACATCTGTGACACTACAGTGACCTATCCTGAGTATAACTATTACAACCCTGGTTATGCCTCAAACATTCCTGCCGGCACTTGTTATGCGCCAAACACCTATGTAGAAAGCTACAGCGAAACCACTGTCAGCACTCATGAGTTGCGCTTTACGACAGATCAGGGCGCGTCTATACGAGCCACTGGTGGCGCTTTTTACAGCGACTTGGAACTTCAAGAGCGCGTTAATTTCCGCTACCCAGGTATGACCGAAGCTAATTTCTGGAATCTATATGATGGCGCAGATGCACCGTTAAACCTGCCATTTGATGACGGCTTCCTGTCAGAGACAGGTGCTTTCGAGCGGGACACGATTTTCAGAAATGATATCAAGCGTACCGATGAACAGATGGGCCTCTTCGGCGAAGTCACCTTTGATTTGAATGATGAGTTCTCCTTTACTGCTGGTGCTCGCTACTATGACGTTCGTGTCGATATGGAAGGCGGAGCCAACTCTTCATTCGGTAACTTTTTCCAAGGCGAAGACGTCAATGCGTTTGGTACTAATATCACCGATCTCTACGATGGTGATGGCAAGCTGACCTTTATTGGTGACAGTAAGCTGGCTACCCGAATCACATTTGAAGACGGCGTAACCTTTGATGAAGTCAAAGCGGCTCTAACGGCTGTTGATAGCTTTAGTGTTGGTCGTGGCTCAGTGGCCAATGCGCCCAATGCGATCAGTGATGTAGAAATCACCGGTATCCTAAACGCCCTTAAAGCACCAGATGAAGCCAAGACGAGCGGTACTATTGTCAAGGCGACAATGAACTGGACGCCCAATGAAGACACACTCTTCTATGCTACTTATTCCGAGGGCTTCCGTCCCGGTCTGCTGAACCGTCCTGGTGGCGCATCTAATGCTGCTGGCTACACGGTTCCGTTTGAGCTGATGACGGATGAGGTGACTAACTATGAATTTGGTTGGAAAACTGATCTCTTAGACGGCCAGTTGCGCTTCAATGGTAGTGCGTTCTTTGTTGAAATCGAGAACCTGCAGACTACAATCTTCGATCCGTCGATTGCTAACCTGTTCTTCTCTGATAATGCTGCAAACGCCGAAGTTACTGGTGTAGAAGCTGACTTTATCTTGGCGCCGGATTCGATGCAGGGTTTGACTATTAGTGGCGGTGTATCGATACTTGATACCGAAATCACTAAGGTTCTAACGCCGACAGACGACGTTGTGAAAGGCGATTCACTGGCCTTTGCTCCTGAATTTCAAGCCAATATACAGGCGCGTTATGAATGGGCTCTGTCATCCGGCTTTATTGCTCACGTGATGCCTCATGTGGCTCACTCAGCTAAGTCTTATAGTGATATCATTCGCATGAACCGCGATGAGATCCAAGGCTGGACTATGATGGGTCTGACTGCCGGTGTAAGTAGTGAGACTTGGGGTGCCGAGTTGTTTATCGACAATCTAACGGATGAGCGCGCCGAACTGTCGCGTAATTTTGTCAATGATAGAGAGCGTGTTTCATACGCAAGACCTCGTACTATGGGTATGCGTCTGACTTACAATTTCTAATTAAAAGTCGACAAATGTTAAATCTATATGCCCCGTTTCGGGGCATATTTTTGCCTGAAGGAAAAGTATTTTGAACCAGCAAGACAAGATTCAGATTGAACAATTGATGCGCGACAAGCTGTTTGACAAGGCGCTTGGCGTCTTGGCAATGGCCTTAGAAGCGCAACCTGATGACTTTGATGGCCTGTATTACAGCGCGGTTTGCCTGAGATATCTCAATCGTTTGGATGAGGCTCTTGAGCAATTAAAGGCGTTGCGAAAAATTGCACCAAGTTACGGGCGAGGGCTTCAGGAAGAGGGCCATATTCATCGTGCCAAGGGAAATTTGCCGCAGGCACTGCACCTGTATACCCGTGCTACCCACGCTAATCCCTCATTGCAGGGAAGTTGGCGCGGACAGATTGAAATACTACTCAAGCAAAATCGAGAAGCCGAGGCGCTTAGGTTAAAGCCCCATCTGGAGCGGGTTCTAAAAATGCCTAAACCATTGATTGCGGCAATGGACCATATAGCCCAAGGCAAACTCTCTAATGCCGAGGACCTGTGTCGGGATTTTTTAAAGCAGCGTCCACACCATGTAGAGGCCATGAGATTATTGGCCGAAGTGGGCATGAAATTAAATATACTCCACGACGCCGAGTTTTTATTAGAAAGTGCGCTTAAGTTGGAACCTGAAAATGACCTTCTGCGGGTCGACTATATTGAGGCCCTGCGCAAACGCCAAAAGATTGAGGCCGCTCATGCAGAGGTGCTGACGCTCTATAAAGACAACCCTAGCAATGTCCATTTTGAATCACTGTATGCGGTCCTGTGTATGCAAATGGGCGACTATGACAAGGCCCTGGAGTTGTTCGATAGCGTTCTTGCCAAGATCCCAGGGGATCCGGTTACACTGACATCCAAAGGGCACGCCTTAAAAACTCGGGGCGACACTCCCGAGGCTATCGCGTCCTACAGAAAGGCCACTCAGAGCAGTCTCGCCTATGGTGAAGCCTGGCATTCTCTGGCGAATCTGAAAACCGTTAAATTCAACGATGACGACATTGGCAAAATGCTCATTCAGTTAGAGGGCGATGATTTAAAGTTTATGGATCGGGTCTATATTAACTTTTCACTGGGTAAAGCCTTTGAAGACGCCGAAAAATTTGACCAGGCCTTTAGCCATTACGCCGCTGGCAACAAAGCTAAAAAAGCCCAAAGTCGCTATTCTGCAGAGCAGATGACCGACGAATTTGAACAGCAAAAACAGGTCTTTAGCGATCAGTTTATCGGTGCGGCAAAGGATTCTGGACACAGTGCGGCTGATCCGATCTTTGTCGTCGGTCTACCGCGGGCTGGCTCGACCTTGCTCGAGCAAATATTGTCCTCCCACAGTCAGGTTGACGGAACCCTTGAATTACCCAATGTTCTGTCGCTGGTCAATGAGCTGCGCAGGGGCGGTAATATGACCGGGGATAATTTATACCCAGGTATTTTAGAAACTCTTGATACCAGCAAATACCGTGAGTTTGGCGAAACCTATATTGCTGACACCCAAGTTCATCGTCAGGGCGCGCCATTTTTTATCGACAAAATGCCGAATAATTTTAGGCATATTGGTCTGATTAAACTGATGCTGCCAAACGCTAAGATTATTGATGCCCGCCGCCATCCGATGGGCTGTTGTTTCAGTGGCTTTAAGCAGCTTTTCGCCGAGGGCCAGGCGTTTAGTTATGACCTCAGTGACGCGGGAAAGTATTTCCGTGACTATGAGTCCTTAATGGATTTCTGGCAGTCAGCATTTCCTGAACAGGTATTGCATGTGCAGTACGAAGATGTGGTCAATGACTTTGAGGCTCAGGTACGTCGTATCCTCGACTATTGTGGACTGCCCTTTGAAGAGGCCTGCTTAAGTTTTTATAAAACAGAGCGCGCCGTGCGAACACCGTCTTCCGAGCAGGTACGTCAGCCTATATATCGTGGTGGCATAGATCAGTGGAAAAATTTCGAGAGTCATCTAGGCCCTTTAAAAGAAGCCTTAGGCCCAGTGCTGGATCGATATCCATCTTGATCAAAAGATAATAATAAAAATAGTGAAATAGTAGCCGGAGTACAAAATGTCTGACCTAATAATGACTGAAGCTGAAATTCAGCAGCTGGTACGTGATTGCCTGATTGCCAACGGCTGTAATGCTGACAATGCAGCAGCCCTAGGTCGCACCATCGCCTCAGCTGAGCGGGATGGCAGCGCCTCCCACGGTTTGTTTCGCATGCCGGGCTATATAGCCTCCCTGCGCAGCGGCAAGGTCAATGGCAATGCAGAACCAAGCGTCACCCGTATCTCCCCTGCAGTGGTCAAGGTGGACGGTGATCACGGCTATGCGCCACTGGCTCTGGAAAAAGGGCGTGAAGCCCTAATCGAAGCTGCTCGCGAGAATGGCATCGCGGCCATGGCTCTGGTCAATGTGCATCACTTTGCCTCCCTGTGGATTGAAGTGGAGCCGATTGCCGAAGCTGGGTTAGTGGCTATGGCTTTTACCACCTACAAGCCCGCTGTGGTTCCCGCTGGTGCTAAAGAACCCCTGTTCGGCACCAACCCCATGTGCTTTGGCTGGCCTCGGGGAGACAAGCCGCCACTGGTGTTTGATCAGGCTTCGGCCTCTATGGCCCGTGGCGAAGTGATGATCGCCGCCCGTGACGGACATCCGGTGCCTATGGGTACAGGTGTAGATGCCGAGGGCAACCAAACGACAGATGCTCAGAAAATTATCGACGGCGGCGCACTGCTACCCTTTGGTGGTCATAAGGGTTCCACCATTGCCATGATGATTGAGTTGTTGGTCGCTGGTCTTACCGGTATGGACTTTAGCTATGAAGCGCAGAAGAATGACAATAACGATGGTGGCCCACCGAATGGCGGCGAATTTATGCTCGCTATAGATCCCAATCGTTTTGGCGATGCCGAGGGCTGGTTAAACCACTCTGAGGCGTTTTTAGAGCGCTTGGCAGGAATGGAAGGAGCTCATATACCTGGCAATCGTCGCTATGCCAATCGCGCTAAAAGCGCAGCCGAAGGGATTACAGTGAGTGCCAAGACACATGCCAGCTGTATTGAATTTATTAATAGTGCCGGTTAGTTAGAGTCTTTTGATTAAACGCTTTCTTTTAGATGCGTTGTTTTAACGGCCTTCGTTTAAAGACTTTCTTTTAAAGAACAGTCAAACCGTACTTCTCCACCTGCTGAGGTGTCTCGCGAATAATGGTTTCGATCATTGCCTCAGCCGCTGGGGAAAGCGTCCAGTCCTTTCGCGTAATCAGATAAATCTCACTGGTCTCAGTGGGTGTTAGTGGTCGTGAAACCAAATCATCAGCTGTCTTGGGTATCGCCAGAGAGGGCAGCACGGATACCCCTAAATTAGATCTAAGCATTGCCAGCAGGGTAGTGATATTGGGGAAGTCAAACTTCGATTCTCCCAGATCTTGGCGGGCTCTAATCGCTTTGGTGACGCCAGTGTCGAGAAAGGTCGCCTTGTTTAGCTGGTCCCAGCCAATAACCCCAGTATCTTTTGCCAGAGGATGATCTCGATGACAGATCAATTCTAACTTGTCAGCAAATAGTGGCGTGAACTCCAGTACCTTATTCGGGTTCCACATGCTGCCTATGCCAAAGTCCACCTCATTGCTCTCCACCCGATGCTGCACGCCGCGAGAACTATCATCATCTAGATGCAGTTTTATACCAGGGAATTCAGTGGCGAAGGTTTTGATAATGTCGGGTAACAGGTTGGTGGCCACTGAGGGCACCACCGCCATACTGACATGGCCGCTGCGCAGTTCAGAGGTGGCCCTGAGATCATAGATTGCGCTGTCAAAATCCCGTACCAGACGCTCGGCAATCGGTAGAAAATTCTCACCTTCGGCAGTGGTACTGACATTGCGGGTGGTGCGTTGCAGAAGCTTTAAACCTATAAACTCTTCAAGCTGTTTTACTGCTAAGGTGATAGCCGGTTGGGTGCGGGAGAGTTTTTCTGCGGCACGGTTGAAGCTGCCTTCATTGGCCACCACTATAAAAGTGCGTAAATGTCGAAGAGTGACGTTTAAGTGCTTGATAAAAATACCTTTATTGCTTTTAAAGTGAATTATTAGGTAGATAACAATAAATTAATTTAACTTATATATCTATAGTATTTTTTAATTAGATTTATAGCTGTATAAGCATAAGATTAGCCAGCCGCGAGGCGCTAATCGTTTATAAAAAAGGGGAGTCAGCATGAGTCACGAGATGTTTCAGAACTATATTAATGGCCAGTGGGTTGGTAGCTCAGCAGTAATCGAAAACATTAACCCGTCAGACACCAGTGATGTAGTGGGACATTACGCCAAAGCCACTCCTGAAGACTGCCTTGCAGCCATAGCTGCTGCCAATGCCGCCTTTGCTGGCTGGTCCCAGAGTGGACTAGAGCAGCGCAAACAGGTTCTCGACTTTATTGGCGCAGAGCTGATTGCCCGCAGTGGTGAAATCGGTGAGATCCTCGCCCGTGAAGAAGGCAAAACCCGCGCTGAAGGCGTTGGCGAAGTCTATCGCTCCGGTCAATTCTTTCAATACTATGGTGCCGAAGCACTGCGCCTGATGGGCGAAAATACCCAGTCAGTGCGCCCAGGTGTGGATGTCGAAGTGCACCGTGAAGCCCTGGGTGTAATAGGTATAGTCACCCCATGGAATTTTCCCATGGCAGTAGCTGCATGGAAAGTGGCTCCGGCCCTGGCCTATGGCAATGCTGTAGTGCTCAAGCCCGCCGAGCTGGTACCAGGCAGTGCCTGGATATTGGCCGATATTATTAGCCGCAGCGGCCTGCCCGCTGGTGCCTTTAACCTAGTTATGGGTGCTGGCCGCGATGTGGGTGAAACCCTCTGTACCTCCCCCGATATTCAAGCAGTGACCTTTACCGGTTCTGTGGCGGTTGGCCGTCATATTGCGCGCAATGCCATCGACAATATGGCCCGTGTGCAATTGGAGATGGGCAGTAAAAATGCTCTAGTCGTACTGGATGACGCGGATATGGATGTGGCGGTTAACTGTGCCCTGGCCGGTGGTTACTTTGGTACCGGACAGAAGTGTACGGCTTCCTCAAGAATTATTGTTCAGGCGGGTATTCATGATGCCTTCGTTGAAAAGCTTAGCGCCGCTGTCAGTAAGCTGGTAGTCGGCCATGCTCTGGGTGAAGGCTCACAGATTGGCCCAGTGGTGGATGCCCGTCAGTTACAGCAGAATCTCGATTTTATCCAAATCGCCAAAGACGAGGGTGCCGAGTTGTTAGTCGGCGGTGAGCGTTTAAACCTAGATACAGAGGGTTTCTTTATGTCTCCCGCACTGTTTGTGAACACCACCAACCAGATGCGCATTAATCGGGAAGAAGTGTTTGGTCCTATCGCCTGTGTGATCAAGGTGGATAGCTATGAGCAGGCCCTAGAAGTGTCTAACGATTCAGAGTTTGGTCTGACTTCAGGCATTATCACCAACTCGCTAAAATACGCCGGTCACTTTAAACGTCACTCACAGTCTGGCTGTGTCATGGTCAACCTGCCCACTGCAGGCACCGATTATCACGTGCCCTTTGGCGGTCGCAAGAACTCAAGCTATGGCCCGCGAGAGCAGGGTAGTTCAGCTCGCGAGTTCTACACCATTGTGAAAACCAATTACAGCAAGCCTTACTAAGCTGGAGTCACTGATGAACAAAGATATGCTCATGATTGACGGCTTACAGTACGTCAATTGGAACCGAGGACTATTCGAACAGGCCCAGCGATCTGGTTTACATGCGATTCATGTGACCATTGCCTACTGGGAGAATAGTCGCGAGACGCTGGAAAATATCGGCCACTGGAATCGCCATTTTCTCGATCACGGGGATTTGATAATGCCGGTGCACCAGGCGGCAGATATTCTCGAAGCCAAGCGTCTCGGCAAAGTGGGTATTATCTTGGGTTTTCAAAATTGCTCGCCCATCGAAGACGATGTCAAAATGGTGCAGATTCTGCACCAGCTGGGGGTGCGTATTATGCAGCTCAGTTATAACAATCAGAGCCTCCTGGCCACCGGTTGTTATGAAGAGCAGGACGGTGGCATCACTCGCTTTGGCCGACAGGTGATCAGTGAAATGAACCGTGTGGGCATGATTATCGACATGTCTCACAGCGCCGAAAAGTCGACTCTAGAAGCTATCGAAATCTCCGAGCGACCGATCGCCATCACCCATGCTAATCCGACCTTTTTTCATGCTGCCTTGAGGAATAAATCTGATAAGGTGCTGCGCGCCATTGGCGAGTCTAAAGGCATGCTCGGTTTTAGTATGTATCCCTTTCATCTCAAGAATGGCTCAGACTGCACCCTGCCAGAGTTTTGCCAGATGATTATGCAAACGGCCGAAATGATCGGTATCGAGCGCCTAGGTATTGGCTCGGATCTCTGTGAAAACTGGGATTACTCGGTGCTAGAGTGGATGCGCAGTGGCCGTTGGACCATGGGCATAGACCATGGCGAAGGTACCGCAGCCAGCCCTTCATGGCCGCGTCAACCGAGCTGGTTCACCGGATCAAAGGATATGCACACCGTTGCTCAGGGCCTTGAAGATGTGGGCTTTAGCGATACCGACATCGAAAAAATAATGGGCCAAAACTGGCAGTCATTTTTTGAAAAATCATTTGTCCCTAAGGATCGAACATGACAGATCAGGTAGCCGAAAAGTCATCAACCGTAATTGATTGGCCGGTGTTTATTCTGAGCGGCGGCTTCTTGATGCTGTTTGTCGCCATCGCATTATTTGATATCGAGCTACTATCAGCCGCGGTTAACAACGCCTTTGGCGGCGCGACCAAGTTGTTTGGCGCTTACTGGCAAGTATTAATGCTGCTGACTTTTTTAATTGCTCTGTATGTGGCGATCTCCGATTCCGGCAAGGCGCGACTGGGCAATCTCGATGCACCGGATATCAGTACCTATAAATGGGTGGCGATTATTATGTGTACGCTGCTGGCTGGTGGCGGTGTATTTTGGGCCGCAGCAGAACCCATGGCACATTTTATTTCCTCACCGCCGCTGTTTGGCGTTGAGTCTGCCAGTCCAGAAGCAGTCTATCCGGCACTGGCCCAGAGCTATATGCACTGGGGCTTTTTGTCCTGGTCGATTCTCGGCAGTTTGACCGCGATTATTTTTATGTATCTGCACTACGACAAAGGTCTGCCACTTAAGCCGCGTGTTTTGCTGTATCCGGTTTTTGGTGAGCGAGTATTGCATGGCTGGTTTGGCGCCTTTATAGACGCTGCCTGCGTGGTGGCTGTTGTGTCAGGCACTGTGGGGCCGATTGGGTTCTTGGGTCTGCAGGTCAGTTTTGGCCTCTCTGAGTTGTTTGGTATCAGTAATGACTACAGCACTCAGTTGCTGATTATTCTCGGCCTGATCGCCATTTACACTGTCTCTGCCGTCTCTGGTGTCACCCGGGGTATTCAAATCCTCAGCTCATTTAATATTGGTCTATCCATAGTGCTGATCAGCTTTATTTTACTCTTTGGGCCAACCGCGTTTATTTTTGACAGCTTTATTCAGTCGGTGGGTGTCTTGATCACTGAGTTTATTCCCATGGCTAGCTACCGCGCTGATACAGGTTGGGTGAATGGCTGGACGGTATTTTTCTGGGGCTGGTTTATTGGTTATGGGCCACTGATGGCGATGTTTATTGCGCGTATCTCCCGGGGTCGCACGATTCGCCAATTGATTGTTACCCTGTCATTGATTGCGCCACTGGTAACCTACTTTTGGTTCACCATTGTCGGTGGTACCGGCATTGCTTTCGAACTGGCCACTCCCGGTGTGATCTCTGAGCCCTATGCGGCCTCTGGTATGCCGGCGGCGCTATTGGCTATTACCCAAGAGTTGCCCTGGGGCTTTTTGATCTCAGTGCTGTTTTTGATCCTGACGACCATCTTTGTTGCCACCACTGGTGACTCCATGACGTACACGGTTTCTATGGTCATGACCGGCACCGATGATCCCCCTACAGCACTGCGCGTGTTCTGGGGCATTATGATGGGTGTGCTGGCGGCGATACTGATCTCAGTGGGCTCCGGCGGCGTCTCGGCACTACAGTCCTTTATTGTCGTAACTGCGGTGCCAGTGTCGCTTATATTAATGCCGTCACTTTGGAATGCGCCTAGAATCGCCAAAATCATGGCCCTGGAGCAGGGTCATATAAAATAGTCCGAATAGATAGTCCGAATAAATAGCCTGATTAAATCACTATATTAATAGTTAAATTGGCTGTTTAATTGGAAGTCAAATTGTTACAAACATAGGTAGAGCACGCCGTGCATAAAGATCCGCACTCAACAAATTCGTTACCCGATTTATCATCCGGCTCATCAGCCGAGACTAACGTCAGACTATTGCCATTGCGACCGGCCAGCCAGGTTATGCAGCTAGAGCGCCTGGGCAGTTTTCATCAGTCACGCCTGAGTTTTATGCGGACTTTGGTACGCCGCATGGTGGCCGAGAACTGGCAGATCACCAGTCCACTATTTGATCTCGATGATCAGGGTTATGGCACAGTGGTCTATGAGGTGGAGGCTAAATACGGTACTTTCAGTTATGTGCTGTTTTCCCATTATTTGGATCCAGAAAATCGCAACGATAGGGTGATTGCCAATCAGTGGGACCTGACTATGGCCCTCTGTGAAGGCACTGTGGACGCCGAGCAACTTGAGTTTTTACGCACCAATGTTCCCAAGCAGGAAGCCGGTCGGGTGGACTCTCGGGTGCTAGTCTTATCTCGCGCCAACCGCAGCGCCCGGACCTTTGAATATGTGGTTAATGAATTGGCCTTGGGGCGCCAGCCCAATGTCGATGTCATCGCCGAAGTGGGTTACCTCTATCGCACCACCGCAGCCTACGGTAGTGGCAAGCTGGGTATGGCGGATTGGGAAAAGGTTCGCACCAAGCATCGTGATTTCGCTCGACCCTTCGCCGCTGAAATGTTTACTTGCTATATGTTGCGTCACTTTAGTATGCAGCAGGCGGATTATTTGGCCGCTCAGCGCGAGCCAACCACAGCGGTGGCTCTGCATCCAGAGCTTAAACGCTATCTCGGTATCGGCAACTCCACTGGTCTGGGTATGGCGCCATTTTTAATTAATCATCCGCTGTTGATTAATCAGTGGATCGAAATGCGTGAAACCGCATTGGCCACAGCTGTAGTTGCCAGTGAGGCCGGTGTGGATAAAGCCACGATGGCCCGTTTGGATATGGCTACTGAAAGAGTTATCCAGCATTTGGGTGAAATTATCACCGCCGATGAGCGGCAAAAAAATTCCAATGTAGTGGTCAGGGAAGAGTTACAGGCCCTCCATCTATGGCTTCAAGAACAGGCCGCGGACTTGGCGATTACCCACTATGTGTGGGCGGACCTGATTCAGTATGCCGAGCAACACTGGCAGATAGAAACCCAGGAAGTGATCAACACTATGCTCATCGAACTCTATCCCGATCTGGTGGACGGTCTTGAAGAGCAGATGGGGGCCGAAGAGTCCCAACAGATCACGCCGGAAATGTCGGTGCCTGAGCTACTGGAAATCATTGACGATAAATATGATTGGGCCCTGGCCATCGACTTTAGCAAGCACGAGTCTATGGGGGCATTTTGGTATCGCTCTGAAGAGAAAATGGAACCGCGTCTAGGTCAAACCAATATAGATATGGGTATGGAAAAAGAAATGCCTCTGGGCATTGGTCGTCTGGTACGTGAGTGCTACGACTGTATGCGCGATTACAATGAAACCTGCCCTGGTCAGAATGTCGCACATTTTATTCTTAAGAATCCCACCTTTAGTGGCATAGTCGCTCGCATGCAAACCATGGCCCAGAGCCGTTATGGCGATATTCGTGAAAATCTGGTGCACAGCGATGTGCTACCCATCTATCTGCTGCGCTGCAAATTGTCGTTTTTTGGCGTCAGCAAATTTGATCCGCGCTCGCGCCTTTGGGTGCGCAACACCATGTTCCAGGGTGCGCCCCTGATAAGTGATTTTGGCCAAGCCATTGCCGATGACTGGCAGTTTCCCATCAAACCTGTATTGACGACGCAATAAGCCCTATGAAAGTCTCTAAGAATGAATTGATGGCTTCCCTGAAGAAGGCCTTTGAAGGTCTGGGGTTCCGCTCCGGTGACTATCAGGACGCCGCGGATATGGTGGTCTGGTTAGAGAGCCATGGCTTTCCTGGTTTTGAACGTCTGCAGGCGGCGCTGATTTATCTCAATGCCACCAAGCCTATCCACGCTGAGCTGGTGCAGGAAGATGCCCACAACTCTGTGCTCGATGGCCGAGGCACCTCTATCCTGCTCTGTGGCAGTGAAGCGGTAGATCTGATCAGGTCACAGGTGATGCTGGGCTCCTGCGCGGCGCTAGAGCTGCTTGACTGCTACAACCGAACCTTTATTTTGCAGCGACTGGTTAAAGCCGCGCAGCGCAATTACGCCTTTATCGCCTACTGGCGGCAACTTGATTATTGCGTCAAGGTGTCTATTGAGGCGGGAGCTGCACTGCCCGAGTATCAGACTTTTACTATTACTGAAGTACTCGGACCCCAGTCTCTGAGAATGTTTTGCGGCACCAGTTTAGAGGCCATTGGAAAGCAATATGCGCTGCAGTTGCAGTTCGGCACATTGCTCGAAACCTATACCGCGGAAGAAATGATGGACTGTTACCGAGATTCACTGGAGGGCGGCATAGAGATAGACGAAGCGTTGTGGCGAACTCTGGATGATTTGGTTGCCAGAGTGCTGGTGCAATCCACCGACAGTTCTCGCTCCGGGGCAGGGTGATTAAGCGCTAGTCAGAGTTTCAATAACGGGCATTCTGCCCCTGATGGATCACCCAGCTACGAAAGGCCTGCACATGCCGCTGAATCGGTTTGTTTGAGGGGATCGCAATAAAGAATGCCTCCTCCGTGGTGACACCGCCCTCAAAAGGTTTAATCAGCCGTCCCGATTCCAGTAGCGTCGCCGCCAGAGAGGTGCGACTGAGAGCAATTCCATGTCCCTGCACGGCCATTTCCATGGCGGTAATCAAAGAATCAAAGTGAATTCCCTGAGAGGCATCGATACTGTGATGGCCGAGTTTTTTCAGCCAGTATCCCCAGCCCTCCTCGTAGCCGATTACATGCAGCAGCGTATGTTCTGCCAGCTCTTCGGCGGTGGCCGGTGGCGGGGTGTTTTTACTGATATGGTCGGCGCCTAAAACCTGTGGGCTACAGACCGGAATCAACTGGTCCCAGGTCAGCCGATCACTGATCAAATCGGGCCACATGCCTTTGCCGTAGCGAATTTCTATATCCGCCTCTTTATTCACCGAATCCAGCCAGATATTACTGGTGAAACGCAGATCAATGTCCGGATAGTTATGGCGAAAATCCGCCATCCGTGGGGCCAGCCAGGTATTAAAAAACACCAGATTACTGCGCACCGTCAGCGTGTGGCTGCGCTCTTTACCGAACACTTCGTCGGTGACCACGGAGAGTTTTTCAATCGATTCACGGACTCCGGGAATATAGGCTCGCGCCGCATCGGTCAACTCTAGGCCGCGGGGTAAACGAATAAATAATGCGCAACCGAGCTGAGATTCAAGACCTTTGATCTGCTGGCTGATGGTCGCCTGAGTCATATTTAACTCGGCGGCAGCCAAGGTGAAATTCAGGTGACGGGCGGCGGCTTCAAAGGAGCGCAGCCAGTTCAGTGGAGGCAGTCTTTTTTTAATCATTTTTATCTCTCCCAGTTACCCTGTCGCACTGTCGGGGCCGTCAATCAGTGAACCCAGTTCGGCGGCGGCTGTATGCAGAATATCACTGTAGCTGAGCAATTGATCGAGACTTTTACGCAATAGTGGCGCGTGAATAAATAGGCAGGCGCAGAGTCGTCCTTCGGAGTCCAGAATCGGCACAGCGCAGCCGGCCATACCATCGACAAACTCTTCGTTATCGGTGCCGATGTTACGGCTTCTCGTGATCGCTAGGTCCGCGTCTAACTGCTCGGCATCGACAATCGTATTGCGTGCATATTGGCGCAGTGGCAGGTGGTTAATGATTTTTTGCCGGCGCTGCTTGGGCAGTGAGCTGAGATAGAGTTTGCCGCTGGCAGTGCACCAGGCCGGCGTGTGGCTGCCGACGGGTAAGTTGAGCTGCAGGGGCCAGTCTGACTGCACGCGATCGTAATAGATCATTTCGCTGCCGTTGGCGATGGCAATACCGCAGGTCTCGCCAGTCTGTTCGGTGAGCTGCTCGAGAATGGCGCGGCGCGCGGCACTGAAACGCTGGCTGTGCAATACCCCCCAGGCGACACCGTGCAGGCGCAGACCCGGGACAATCAGTCCACGCATGGTGGTCTGCACAACGCCATCACTTTCCAGTTGATTGAGCAGACGGTGAATGCTCGGTTTGGGAATCTCCAGCAGACAGGCGAGATCCGCTGGCGACAGAGGTCGCTCAGCTTTGGATACCGCCTCAATAATGTCCATCACTCGGCTAATACTAGAGCCTTTCTCCCTGACGCTGCTTTCCATCGGTATAACTCCTTTCTCCCTGAGGCAGTCCTTAACTCATGGTTGGCATAGAGAACAGGGCACCTTCACGAACACCGGCTGAGGGCCAGCGCTGAGTGATGGTTTTACGCTTAGTATAAAAGCGCACTGCATCTGGGCCATAGGCATGCAGATCACCAAACAGTGAACGCTTCCAGCCACCAAAGCTGTGGTAGGCGACCGGCACTGGCAACGGGATATTAATGCCCACCATACCCACCTGAATATTGTCTGAGAAGTAGCGTGCCGCTTCACCGTCGCGGGTGAAGATGCAGGTGCCGTTACCGTATTCATGTGCGTCGATCAGATCCATCGCCGCCTGCATGCTGTCGACACGAATAACCTGTAATACCGGGCCAAAAATTTCTGCTTTGTAGCTTTCCATATCCACAGTGACGCCGTCGATCAGGGTGCCGCCAACAAAGAAGCCATTTTCATGACCGGCTATTTCAGGCTTGCGGCCATCGACTACGATGGTCGCCCCTTGCTGCTCAGCACTGTCGATATAGCCAACCACTTTCTGCTGATGCTGCTGGGTAATCACCGGGCCAAAGTCATTGTTGTTGTCATCGAATGCCCCAACCTTTAGGGCAGCCATAGCCGCAGTCATTTTACTGACCAATGCATCGCCAGCGGCATCGCCAACCGCCACTGCAACAGACAGTGCCATACAGCGTTCGCCGGAGCTGCCAAAGGCGGCACCCAGCAGCTGATTGACCGCATTGTCCATATCCGCATCGGGCATCACTATGGCGTGATTTTTGGCGCCGCCGAGGGCCTGGCAGCGCTTGCCATTGGCACTGGCCGTGGTGTAAATATACTCCGCAATAGGCGTCGAACCGACAAAGCTGACCGCCTTGATATGCTCGTCATGTAATAGTGTATCCACCGCGACTTTGTCGCCATTGACTACATTCATCACGCCATCGGGCAGGCCGGCTTCTTTTAATAGTGACGCTATATAGAGTGTTGAGCTGGGGTCTCGCTCTGAGGGCTTGAGAATAAAGCAGTTGCCGCAGACGATGGCCATGGGATACATCCACAATGGCACCATGGCGGGGAAGTTAAACGGCGTGATGCCAGCTACTACACCCAGAGGTTGAAACTCACTCCAGGAATCGACGCCAGACGCGACATTTTTGCTGTGCTCGCCTTTTAACAGTTCCGGCGCGCCACAGGCGTACTCGACATTCTCTATGCCGCGCTGAAGTTCTCCGGCAGCGTCATGGCCAATTTTGCCGTGCTCTTCGCCAATCATCTGGCAAATTTTATCGGCGTTCTGTTCGAGCAGGTCTTTAAACTTAAACATCACCCGAGCGCGCTTTATAGCCGGCGTATTGCGCCATGCTGGGAAGGCCGCCTGAGCGGCAGCAATGGCCTCTTCAACAGTGGCTTTCGAGGCCAGTGAAACCTGCTTGCTGACTGCGCCAGTGGAGGGATTGTAGACATCCTGAGTGCGTTCGCCGTCAGTGATGAGTTGCCCGTTAATAAAATGTCCGACAGTGGCCATGGTTTGTATTCCTGTAATAAAGTGTTAAAAATTAATTTTAAAAAAATGATTTCTTATTAAGAGGCTGTTAAAAAAACACCTCGCGTAAAAAGAGCTACCAAAGTTTTTTATAGATCTGAATAATTTCCTCAGCGCTCGGCACCCGGGGATTATTACCCGGCGAGCCAGAGCCAATAGCCTGCTCTGCCATAACCTCAAGATTGCCAAAATAATGCTCCCGGGAAATACCAAATTGCTCTGGAGTCGGCACCTGTAATTCTTCATTGATGGCGTAGAGTTCAGTCATCAGCTTGGCGTTGGCCTGCTCATCGCTGTCGCTGACTTCGGCAACACCCATGGCGCGGGCACAGTCGGCGTAGCGCTCAGGGGCTGCTGGGATAGAGTATTCAGTCACTGCCGGCAGTAGCATGGCATTGGAGAGGCCATGAGGCACATGATAGAACGCGCCAATCGGACGACTCATGCCGTGGACCAAGGCCACCGAAGCGTTGGAAAAAGCCACACCCGCCAGGGTCGAACCGAGCATCATCGCTTCCCGGGCCTGTTGATCACTGCCATCGTGAAAAGCGCGGCGCAGATTCGGTGCCAGTAGTTTCATGGCGGCAATCGCCTGAGTGTCGCTATAAAGGCTAGCCTTTTTACTCACGTAGGCTTCCATGGCATGGGTGAGGGCGTCGATGCCGGTATCGGCGGTGGTCCGCGCCGGCAGGCTTAAGGTTAATTCGTAGTCCACCAGTGCTGCGGTGGGCATAAAGCCAATGCCGACACAGAGCATTTTCTCATCGTTGGTTTCATCAGTAATGATGGTCACCCGGGTGGCTTCAGAGCCAGTGCCCGCAGTGGTAGGGATGGCGATAATAGGCAGGCCCGGCTCGCTGACGATGCGTGGGAATTTATAGTCGCGCATCACGCCGCCATATTTACCGAGAATACTGATCGCCTTGGCGCTGTCGATGGGGCTGCCACCGCCTATGGCAATAATCGAATCGTAGTTGCCATCGCGGACCATTTCGACCCCAGCCTGAATTGAGCTGACGGTAGGTTCGGGAACCGTGTCATCAAATACATCAGAGACAATGCCCAGTGCTGTGAGGCTCTCTTGAATACGCGCCACATAACCCAGTTGCACCATCATTTTGTCGGTGACGATTAAGGGCCGCTGGCATT
>Ga0307488_10001217_pt1 | contig 21479 bp, 22 predicted proteins | sample SB02metaG_FD_202248 | JGI IMG/M metagenome (GOLD analysis project Ga0307488, IMG submission 202248) | Sea-ice brine microbial communities from Beaufort Sea near Barrow, Alaska, United States - SB 0.2 | ecosystem: Environmental > Aquatic > Marine > Coastal | place: USA: Alaska | collected... | reverse complement strand
AAGCCCTGGGCATTATGAACATATCTCTGAGCGTCTCTCTTCAATACTATAAAGAACTCTTAGTCTGTGGTGTCAGTCGAGAAATGGCGCGGTGTGTTCTACCTCAAGCCACTTATACAGAATTTTACATGACCGGCAATGTTCACAATTGGTTCAAGTTCTTAAAGCTGAGAACTGATGAACACACTCAACCGGAGACTAGAGAAGCGGCGCTCGTCATACAGCATATGCTGTTTAAACTCTACCCTGTCACTATGTCTGAACTGTTTGGAGATTGATGATGAGACCTATTGTGATTAGAGCTAGGGAACTTAAGCGCAAAGAGTTAACTATTGATCAAGTCGCGACTATCCTCAAGGAAGAAGGATGGAAGACTCAAAAGGGCAGCTATCCCGACAGGTCAACGGTTGCCAAGTATACGAGAGGATTATGTCCTCAGATCAGAGTGGTGAGATGAGTGATAATATATTGGAACAACAGGAACATAAACACGCGCGTGAAGTCGTCTCCACTTTGGCAGAGCTAAAACAGCGGTTACTATATGAAGGTGACCTCTCAGAAGAGAGCGCGGCACTTTACAGAAACATAGAGCGAACACTCTATGAGGCGATAGGAGAGGTGTATGGTTGGCCAACACAAGAAACGACAGCGCAAACGGAAACCGACCAAGGCACAGAGCAAGGTCAGAGAAGATCTCATCGAGAACCTTAGGACAGGTATGACCATTGAAGCCGCTTGTCTTCTAGCCGGTATCGGTCGTACTACTTATTACCGTTGGCTTGATGAAGATGAGAAGTGGGCTGATGAATGTAAGAGCGCGGTGAGGTTCGCTGAAGCTGTACTTCTTGAGCGCGTCAAACAGCTCGCCATGGATAAGATGGACTGGAGAGCTTTCGCTTGGATCTTAGAGAAGCGCTTCCCCGATGACTATGGCAAGCGTCAAGAACTTAAGGTCGAATCAACTCAGTCGAGTGACGGAACCGCTGAGGTCTTAGCTATGCTTGAACAAGTCAAGGGAATGAAACACTCGACCTCCTCCGAAGAAGAGGCCGAGGAATCAACCTGACATAGGTACTAGCTGACATGACTAGCAAAGACAGGATACACATGACCGCTTTAAAACTCAACCCGCTTCAGTCTGAGATCATCTCTCGGATTACAAACGAGGACAAGATCATCGCGGCCAGATGTGGATGGGGAAGTGGTAAGACCTCAGCGCTTGTTTTCTCCCTACTCTATCTTGCGAAGACACGACCGGGTACATCATCGCTATTAGTAACCGACACTAACCCACGTTATAACTCTGTTCTTATGCCTGAGATTGAGAAATGGTTAGGTCCATTAGGTTGGACTTACAACCACACGATGAGGCAATGGACAGACTCACATACAGGATCAAGTGTATGGTGTCGCTCTTACTATCGACCAGGTACGAGAGACGCGACCCATAACCCGCTTGAAGGCTTGAACGTAACAAGCGGAGTCTGCTTGATTGATGAGTGTCAGACACTGACTGAAGAGGTGGCACATAAAGCGCTTGGTCGATTAAGAGCAGGGCCATCACCTATCATGATCCTTGTCGGTCTACCGGTCGCTGATGCTTGGTGGTGTAGAATGGCTGAGACCTCCGGTCATCTACCTCTCCTCTTCACCTCTTACGTCAATGAGGAGAACTTAGCCGCTGAATGGTTTGAAGCAACCAAGCTACTCCCAAAAGCAGAGCGCGAAGCTATGGTGATGAATAAGCCATCACCTCCAAGCGGTCTAATCTATCAAGAGTTCACAGACTCACACATCATTGAGGGATGGACATATAATGATAAGATGACTGGGCGAATAGCTATTGACTGGGGATTCAGAAAACCAAGCGTCTTGATTATCTGCCATGATGAAGAGCTTGGAGCCGATGTGATCTGTCATGAGTTCAATCCAAGAGAGGTGACTACCGAGCAACTCACTCAACTGATTCTCTCTGTAGCATGGCCTCGCAAATACCAAGCTCAAGCGCCCTCACCTAAGATATGGCTCGATGTCGGAGTCGCTGACAAGGCAGGCAGGGCAAGGAATGATCAGACAGGTATCAATGCTTTTAGAGTGATGAGACAGCCCCCGCCAAGAGGTCTTGGTCTTCCTCTTCGCTCTACTACTGATCCTCTCAAGGTCGATGTACTCAATGGTATCCAACGCCTTAAGCGAGCTTTCGCCGCTCGTCGTTACCTCATCACTAAAGAGGTATGGGATCGAGGGGAGAGGGCAACCGGTAACAGTATGAGAAAAGCGCTGTTGAGTTACGGATGGGATAACAAAGAGCAACCGAAGAAAGACGGTAGAGAGGACCCACTTGACGCGCTGAGGTATGACGCGATTATATTTAATTGGTCTGATCCAACTGATCAAGGTTATAAGCCGAGGACTAAGGGCGGCGCTAATAGCCGGCGGGTTAAAGTCGGTGGATCAAAGACAAGGGATTTTTAATGCAATACCTTGGTGGAAAATGTCGAATAGCTAAACAGATCATCGATATTATGAGCGCGGAGAGAGAAGAGGGGATGACCTGGGTTGAGCCGTTTATGGGAAGCGGGAAAGTCATCAGCTTAGTTAACGGTCGAAGAATTGGCGCTGATGTTAATCATGAAATGATCGCACTCTTCAAAGCGATTAAAGGCGGTTGGAAGCCCCCCACTGATGTATCAAGAGAGTTTTGGTATGAGGTGAAGAGCAATCAAGATAAATACTCTGACCACTTGAAAGCGTTCCTTAGTATAGGCTGCAGCTTTGGGGCGGTAAGATGGAAGGCGTACGCACGTCATGATCCAAGGGCAGGCCATAATAGTGCGGCGTATAACTCAAGTAGATCTCTAATGAGATTAAAGCCATTGATAGAAAACATAGAGCTAGTAACCTGTGACTATAAAAATTTAGCTATACCTAAACGATCACTTATCTACTGTGATCCACCATATAGAAATACATCAGGCTATGGTTTTGAGTTCAATCATGATGAGTTTGATAATTGGTGTAGAGATCGAGTCAAAGAAGGTCATTATGTATTTGTAAGTGAGTACAGTATGCCTGATGACTTTCAGCTAGCTTGGTCTAAAGAGGTTAAAGTAACTGTGGCCCCTAAAGATAACAACATGGCCAAAACAGAGAAGCTCTTCAGACTACACAAGAAACCACCGTTTAAGCTAACCTTGTACTAATGGAACTCAAAGAAACAAAACTAGCCATCGTCCTCCTTGACCTTATCGGGTCAACTCAGTTTGTTCAGAGAGTTGGAGCATTGAAGGCCGCTCAATGGTTACAGTATCACGACCGCTTAGCGAGATCATTAGTCTACAAGTTCCAAGGTCGAGAGATAGACCGTAGTGATGGTTTTCTTCTTAGCTTTAATCGAACCATAGACGCTGTAAACTTTGGCCTGATCTATCAACAGACTGTCCCACCAAGAACAAAGATAGGCTGTAGAATCGGGATTCATTGGGGGTCAATAGTCGAGGTGAAGCAGAGTGAGATCTTCACCCTTGGCGGCGCTAAGTCGGTTGAGCTTGAAGGCATATCAAAGAATATAGCCGCTCGCACTATGTCACTCTGTCAAGCCGGTCAAGTGCTGCTAACCAAGGAAGCGATGACAGCTATCAAGGGGAGAACTAATCACTGGACACCAACGGCTACAAGGTACGCTTGTGTTGGTGAGTATCGGTTTAAGGGAGTCAAGGAGACTCAGATCATCTATGCTGTCGGTGAGACTATCGAGTCACTTCAACCGCCTCCAAGCTCAGATAAGGTCAAGCGAGTAAGAGGGCCAAGGAAGATCAAGAGCAGAATGAGAGATAAGAAGGTGAGAGAGTGGATATGGTGGTTCGCGACAAGGACAGCCTTGATGATCCTGCTTTGGTTAGTCTCGATCTTAGCACCCATCATCATTGATCCACACAAGCGACTGATGAGCGGCTTGACTTGGTTTGATTGGATTGATCCATTGGTCATAACCTTCCAAGTGATGATGGACAGTCTATGAATAAGCCAAAAGAGAAAACACACCGAGAGTATAGCCAGGTAGAGAAGGCCCGGCGCGGTTGGTGGTTCTCAGTCTTCTTCCTCTGTCTAGTCGTTGGCCTTATCCTCTTCTTAACTTACGTCAAGATTGTTGATGAGAATCGAGATGTACTAGTCGGTATCTTAGGAGTCATCACAGGGTCAATCTCTTCAATGGTCGCTATCGCAAGCGGTCGAGATCCGAGCGAAGTTGAAGAGCTAAAGGATAAGTTATCATCAGCCAATGCAGACAGAGAGGCGCTTATCGCTAGGCTACGAGATGCACAGATTCAGCTTCAGCTTCACAGAGATCAGCTAGCCGAACTCCAAGCGGCGATCATTGACAAGCTCTCACTCTTTGCCGGTCGCAAGGTGATCAAGACTAAAGATGAGTCTCAGGTGGTTCTCCATCACTCGGTTGAAGAGTGGTTAGATAAGTGAATGACGATATACCTTGATTTTATACTGAACAAGGTTTTATTGATTAAATCGCTTGTAGGTGCTTATATTGTCATAGAGACCTATACTAGCCTTGGGAGACTTCATGAGCTATGACAGCAATCAAGAGCGCTCTCCAAAACACATGAGGGCTCTTACTCCGAGATTCACTACTAAAGGTATTACCGGCACACAGTTAGCCGGTGGTGTCATTACAGGTAAAGAGAACAATCCAAAGCTGACCGGCCTTAACTGGGTTCAAGAAGCTGAGGAGATGGTAAGGACTGATCCGATTGTGAGACGTTCTTGGCATATGCTGAGGCAAACTCTACTCTCTGCAACTTGGAGGTTTCAGCCAGGTCTTGAAGGTGATCCCATCTCTGAGAAGCTCGCTGAGTTTGCCAATGAGTGTTATGGGCTCGATGGTTATAGCGGTCAAATGACCATCTCATGGGAAGAGCAGCTGAGCTATCTGTTTGAGTTTATCCCGCTTGGATATAGATACGCTGAAGAGATCTATCGAGTAGGACCCGACAAAGAGGGCAAGATCAAAGTATGGCTTGACCGCTATGCTGACCGAGAACCAAGCGCCCATAACCGTTGGTTGAGTCGAGATAATCAGACTCTTGACGGTGTACTCCAAAACACAGTGGGGATCACTTACACACCTGAGCCTATACCAGCTAACAAGCTATTGTTACTCACCCTCAATAAGACCGGTTCAAACTTTGAAGGTATCGGAATGTTGAGGCCTGTCTGGTGGTGGTGGCGAACTAAACAGCGAGTGAGTAACTTGATGTGTGTTGGTCTTGACCGGTGGGCTGTGCCAACTCCCAAAGTTAAAGTTGATCGGTCGCAAGCTGAACAGCTAGGTTTAACAGACGCTGATATTGATGCGATGATTGATGACGCTGAGGGACAAGCTCAAGCGTTTATCAGTGCTGAGCAGAGCTACCTTGTGGAGAATGGCGCTGTAACTTTTGAGACCTACGCGGCTCAACCTAATCTATACGCAAGTGGACCGTTAGAGATCATCACTAAGTGTGATTCACAAATAGCGGCGGCCTTTCTCACTCAGTTTGCTGATCTTGGAAACACAGAGACCGGCGCTCGATCAGTGGGAGAGATCCACCTATCAGTCTTCAGAAGAGCGGCAATCAATCTATGTGACATCGTAGCAAGTCAAGTCAGCGGTGTTGGTAGAAGAGGCGGCGGGACTATCGGCCGTTTGATCAGATGGAACTTTGGTTTAGTCGATCCTTCTAAGCTGCCTAAGCTCACACATACAGGTCTTGATACTGATGATCTCGCTGACTCCTTAGCTATGTTGCCAGGCCTTGTCCAAAGTGGCCTACTCACACCCGATGATGAGTTAGAGCGAGCGATAAGGGAAAGACTTGGAGCGGGTGATCTTCCTGAGGATGCTCAGAGGTCAGCGCTTGAGAGAACAGCTGGCATGAAGGGCGGCGCAGGTGTGGCCGCTTTGGCTGAGAACCTCATTAAGAGGAGAAGAGTCAATGGTTAAGAAGAGGACTCAAGCTCAAACACCTGCACCCAAGAGCGACCAAAAGAAGGGGAGTTCCAAGAATCCCAAGGGGAGCGCTAGTGGTTCAAGAGGTGGGATTGAGATCAGCGCTCAATCGGTCAAAGCTCTTGAGAACATGAGAGACAATCATAATGACCGCTATAAAGCTAAGTCAAAGAAGGTTGATCTAGGCACACTCAAAGCAGTCTTCAGAAGAGGGGCCGGTGCTTTCTCTGTATCTCATCGGCCGGGCATGGGTCGGAATCAGTGGGCGCTTGCTAGAGTCAAGGCCTTCCTTAAGCTAGCCGGTACAGGTGAGCGAAAGAAGGCATACAACACTGACCTTGATCTCTTACCCAAAGGTCATCCGCAGAGGACAGAGAAGAAGTCTGAGTCTTTAGCGGTTCCCGATAAATATAGTCACATTGACTTCAAGCCACCAATGGGCGCACAAGAGGCGGCCAAGCGAGCACTTAAGGTCAGAGCAGATAAGCCAGAGAGTCAACGTGGCATGACTCCGGTAGGCATAGCAAGAGCAAGAGATCTCTCCAATGGTCAGACACTATCACCCGATACAGTCAAGAGGATGCTCGCATATTTCACTCGTCATGAGGTCGATAAAAAAGGTTCCACGTGGAACACTCAAGGTAAAGGTTGGCAAGCGTGGCATGGATGGGGCGGCGATGCCGGTTATTCATGGGCGAGGAAAGTAGTAAAGCAAATGAACTCAGCAGATGATAAAGCGCAAGCGCTAAGAGCTTATGGGGAGGCGGTCATGCTCTCTGAGGCTTCACCTACTTATGATATCCCTGAAGGTCTTACAGTTGGTAAACCGTTTAAGACCCTAGCGCTCGGTCAAGTCTCATCGAGAATGAACGGTGAGAACATCGGCAAAGAGATCGATAGAAATCTCCTCACTGAGATGATCCGAGTCTATAAAGAGAGAAGGGAAGCTGATCCGGTTATTATTGATTGGCAGCATGCAACCTCTCCATTCCAAGGCGGCACACCTGCGCCACCTGAAAGCGGTTCAGCGCTTGGCTTGATAGTAGATCTCGACCTCAGAGAAGACGGCCTCTATGCAACCCCGGCATATAATGAGCGCGGCTTAAGCGTAGTCAAGCAGGCCGGCGGGATCCTGTGGAGCTCACCCGAGTTCCTCAATGGAGAGGTCTACTCAAGGAGCGGCGGTGACCTCGTAGGTCAGGCCCAACTATTAGCAATCACCCTCACCCCTAGACCAGCTCAATCAAATGATAAGATTGGGCGAGTCACTCTAAACGAAAGGATAGCATTGATGGACAATATCAATGAGCTGTCTGTTGAAGAGCTTCGCCAGCTACTTGTCGCAAAGGACGAGATGGTCAAAGAGCTTGAACAGAAAATGAAAGATCTAATCTCAGAGTCAGAGAGTTCCATGATGGAGAAGGAAGACAAAGAAGAGAAGATGACCGAGGACGAGGAGAAAGAGACCAAGATGGCTCACACTCCCGACCATGAAGAAAAGAAGGAAGAGGAGAAAGAGAATAAGATGAGCGAGACTCTCAATCAATCCACTCTACTCTCAGAAGTTCAAGCTCTCAGAGAGAATAACAATAAGTTAGCTCAGCGACTTGAGACCATCGAGGCTGAGAAGCTCGCTGTAGAGAAGCGTGAAGCGGTCAATACTCTCCTCAATGAGGGCAAGATCCAACCTTCAGAGGTTGAGGTGGCCGGCAAGGCTTATGAACTCCGAAACCTTCAAGGTGAGTTCTGGGCTATGTTCAGCGAGCGACCATCAAACAGCGCTGTACCATTGGTCGAGGTAGGCCATGGCGCAAGCGGTCAAGAGATCAGCAAAGCTACACTTGATCAAGAGGTCCGTAATCTAGCCAAGGAGAAGAGCGTCTCTTACTCTGAGGCCCTTAATCTTTTCCGTGAATCAAATCGCGATTATTATAACTCAGTGTTTGGAGGCTAAATCATGGCTAACACAGACAATATCATTTCATTCGTGGCCGCTGAGGCCATCACCGAGTACTCCCTAGTATCTGTTGATACAGCGGGCAAGATCGTCATCACTGATGCCGCTGATGATCGTCGTTGTGTTGGTGTAGCTCAGAGAGCTTGCGCCCTTGGTGACTCTGTTGAAGTCAAAGTCAATGGCATTACTCGCGTTGTAGCCGGTGCTACCATTGCCAACACTGTATCTCTCATTATGGCAGATACAGACGGTAAGGTTGTCACTCATGCAACAAGCGGTAACTTCTCAATTGGTCAGGTTCTTCCGAACATCAACCAAGTTTCATCAGCCGCCGGTGATCAGATCTTTATCAACTTTACCGGTCCACAGAACCTCGTACCATAAGGAGTAAACCATGGCTTCATCATATAGTAATTTACATCCTGTAGATCAGATCCTAACAAGCCTAGTTCAAGAGGCTATCCCAAGTGATGATCAACTCATTGCTGATAAGGTCTTTGAGACTATCCGTATCCCTGAGAGATCAGGTACTCTTCTCCTTGAGGAGACTAGAAACTTCATGGGAGCAGGCGCAGGCCTTGACCTTCAACGCGCCCCAGGTTCTAGCCGCGCCACTATCGGCGGCTTTGATCGTACAAGCCAAACCTTCAAGGCTTTGATCTATGCGGCTTCAGACTCTATCGCGATGGAAGACATCTTCGATTCACAGTATCCCGGATCAGAAGAAGCTCGCCTTGCTAAAAAGGTAAGCCGAGTAATCAAGTTAGCTCGTGAGAAGCGAGCGGCTGATCTCCTCTTTGGAACCGGCAACTTCAATAATGACACAGCCACTAATGAGTTTGGTGGTAAGTTCAACGCGGCAGGTGCTGAGCCTCTTAGCGATCTTCATGAGCTTAAAGATACTGTGTTCGAGGCTGCCCATGGGATCAATCCTGACACCATGATCTTCGGTCGGCAGGTATTCCGACAGCTTGCACGTAACCCAGAAGTTCGTGGATTCGCAGGATCAGCGGCCGCCGGTATCGCAAGCGGTGAGCGCGTTCTCAATGACGAGGTAGTCATCGGCGTACTTCGTGACGTTCTCGGAATCCCTAACATCTACGTTGGTCAAGCTCGTCAAGATACAGCTGTACCTGGTGCGACTGCTTCAGAGTCTTATATTTGGACCGGAGACAGTCTCTTCATGGGTATCCTTAAGGGCAGTGACGCGATTGTACAGAAGAGCGGTAACGTTAAGGGGATGCCTGTGGCAGCTCTTAACCTTGCATTCAATGATATGGTCGCCGGTCAGTATGACAGCTTAGACAAGACTCGCCGCTATGTTTACGCTGAAGAGGTCAACGTCTATCACGCTGTTGATTCTACCCTCGGGCGAATCATCACAGACTGTCTCTAAGATGACCTGTCAATGTGGCGCAACTGCTCACCTTTTAAATGAGGTTGATGCAGATGAAGAGGCAATCAAAGACCTCACCCGACAAGTCAAAGGACAGTCGGGACCCCGCGCTACATTGATCAGAGCTAGGAGAGATCAACTCAAAGCTGAGGTTTCAGCTGAGAGAGCTTTCGCTTCTTCATTGAAGAAAGCACGTAAGCAACTATTAGAGACAGTAGGAGCGGCGGTCGATGCGGCTAGTCCTCTGTCTCTTCTTAATCTTAATGATGAACAGCTACTAGAATTCATTCTACAAAGTGGACTTGGATTAGCGGTAGAAGACTTCATCGAACAACAAGAGGCAATCAGAGAAGCGGCAGAGCGAGCAATGAAAGCGGTTCAACCTGACTTTGGGTTTAATCAAATCAGTTCACAGCTTGATACTCTTCAAGCTCAAGCGGCTCAATCAGTCTTCGATGATGTCATACTACCCGACTTCAAGCGCTCGATTAATGAGAGTCTCAAAGACCTTATTGTTGATGTGCCGGTCAATATAGTAATGAGTAACCTTGAGCAGAGGTTGAAGCGGTCAGAGGGTCGACAGCTCACCGAGGTTAAGACTAAGATCTCTCAATATGGAAGAGGGATCACAGCGGCGGCGGCTGAGGCGGCTGACATGGACCTCTATTTATACACAGGTCCAAGAGATGGAATCACCCGACCGTTCTGTTTACAGCTCATTGATCTTGTCGTGAGCAAGTCGCAGATGAGGCGGCTTAATAACGGTCAAGGGTTAGCTGTAATCACAAGCGGCGGCGGTTATAATTGCCGTCATAGTTGGTCACCTGTTACAGCTGGCTTTGTTGAAGCGGCTGATCTTGACAGGGCCAAGACGAGCGACATCAAGAGCGCAAACAGTAAAGCGAGGTGAGATGAGAAAAGCAATCACAGGTCAAGACTATCTCTATGAGTGGAACGCTCCAACACCGTTAAGCGCAGCACCCACTTTGTCAGTGACAGGGGGCTCAAGCGCTTTCTCAGTGGCTATGACTCAGAGCAGGTCTGACAGCACAGTCACCGCCATCGCTAGCGACCGGCGCACATTGACGCTTAGCGCAAGCGCTGACTCATTACAGCGAGATCAAGCCAAGGGTTACCTAGTGACTGACGGTGACACTTGGTTCTCAGTGACTATCTCAAGAGTAGTCGGGACAAGCGCTATACTAGCCGAACCCTTACCAAGAGAGATCGACTTGAGTTCATCAGCCACTTTGGTTTTCTCGATGTACTATGCAACCATCACAAGCGCGGCGGTCACCGGGGTCAGTGGGTACTATGCTTTTAATATTAACTATAGTTCTGATCTTGGTTCACAGAATCATACGCGACTAGAGAAGGGGACTCTTAAAGTTACACCGAGACCCTTTAACACTGGGCTTGACCACGATGAGCTAGTGGCGACGTTTGCAAACCTAGCCGACATGATCCCACGAAGACAGTCTGACTTCAAAGCTCAGATCAAAGCTAGCCTTGATGAGATCGGTCTCAATATTAGAAACCACTTATCAGCCGACAGCTTGACCGAAGATGAGGTCTTTAACTCAGAGAGCTTCAAACTTGCTCATGCTTATTGCGCGGCGGCCAGAGTCTATGAGTTAAATCTTCAACTTGATGTGGCTGAAGCGATGAGAGCTAGATGTGATGATCTACTAAACAACGCTCTAAGCTCTGTCACTATAGACATTGATGGTGATGGGGTGATTGATGAGGGTGAGGAAAACTTAAGCAAGGTTGGAGGTTCAGCGCGTGACTTCAGAGCATCTTGGAAGACGTACACCAAGAACTCAAATGATTCATTCTTCACACCTGGCAGAGGAATGAGACACTGATGAGCGCTAGAGTCTCCTTGAATCTTCCTAAGAGTCTATGGACAGCTAAAGACTCTCTACAGCTTGCATCTAATACGGTTGCTTCAATCAAGATTAGGACCGGTAAAGGCTTAGACGCTGATGAGCAAGACTTCAAAGATTACTCTACTAACCCCATCTATGTATCCAAGAAAGGTGCTCGTCTGTCTCCCAAAGGAGGTAGGCCATCGAGAACCGGTCGAAGCGTCTACTATGCTAAAGGATATAAGGAATACAAAGACAAGAGCAGGCGAAGAGGTGGAGCAGGTAACAGCGCCGAAGTTGACTTAGTTTTATCGGGTAATATGTTAAACAACTTTGTAGTGAAGGAGGCGACTGATTCAGGCTTCACTATAGGTTTAACTAAGAACGCTCAATACGGTTACTATGTAAATGAAGAGAGAGAGTTTATCGGCTTATCAGACAGAGAAGTTGATATTCTTGCCAGAGCTGTAGAGATCGACTTGAGGAGAAAGATCAAATGAGTCAAGGCACATTCTCAGCGCTCACATACTTAGAGAATCTAGTTGAGGGGATCACCCCAAAGACAGACTTACATCATGGTTTTGTGGCCATCAATAGAGGCGGCGGCTACGCCTCCCCACTTGAAGAGAGAGCAAACTCAACACGCTACTTTGAGATGACGCTCGATGGCCTAGCTTTAGATGATGGGGCCGCCGGTCTCAGTGGTCGCAAGCGAGTTAGAGTCAACTGTCGAGTAAGGTATGATATACCTCAAGACGCAGGCTTCCTCACTCGCCAAATAAATGAAGATACCTCAAGCCTCATCAATACGTTGAAGGGGCCTCAATATGATCTAGCTAATACAGGTATCGTTTCTTTGATTCCCCTTGACGCTAGGCTAGAATCAATCACTGATCAGCAAGGTGAGCGGTTAGCGTTCATCTTAGTCTTACCTTATGACCTGCTTTATCTGGAGGCTTAACCATGGCAGTCACTCACCGTTCCCTATCTATCGCCGTTGAAAGCTCCTTTGGATCTCTTGACGCGACCACCGGCCTACCTTCAAACAGTGGGCTGACTTACATCTCAATCCCTTGCGAGCGTGACCCCATTATCATACCAGGTGAACCGGTAGCGAGTGAGAGGAATGATGCGCGTGATGGTTCCTACTTCGTACCACCTGAACCCGATACTGTTTACTCAGGCGGTTCAAGAGTTCGCCGCCGTACCGGTCAGATTGTTTGTCGAGTTGACCTTACTACCATTGGATCAGCGGCTGACACATATGCTGCTAACTATCTTGGTCTCTTACTTGGTGCAGGCTTTAAGACCAAAGTACCAAGCGTGTTGAGTGACAGTGTGACCGCTACTGATGTCAATGCTTATGCACCGGGTAGCGCTCCAGCGATCGCTGATATTGGGACATTGATCTCAACTACTTTAGCCGGTCGCGCTGAATACTCAGCGATTACAGATAACGCTGATGCATCAAGCGATGTGACCATCTCACCTGCTTTCTCTGCTAGCAGTTACAACGCTGTCAGAGGTCTCCAAACTTGGTACACTCCAAGTCGTACTTCCACCGGCTCTTATGATAGCTCGGTGGCGTTTAGAGTTGACGGTGTCGACTTTAGGTCTGAGGCTTTCGGTTGTGTCATGGAGTCAATGAACATCAGCCTTGATAGCGGGCGCTTGATGGCTGAGTTTACTTTTCAATGTGCATACATCACAGACGATCACGGCAACGCGAGTGGACCTATCGAGCCAAGCTATAACACTGGAGCGGCTCCATTGTTTAGGGGCTCCTATGTTGTCCTCTCGTCCACCTCACCTTCAAGTCTAGTCAATGCTACAGCAGGCGATAAACTTGGTCGAATCGCTGTTGACTGTGAGGACTTCAGTCTCAGCTATACCAACACATTAACCCCGCTTGGTCACTCTAACTCTATCCTTGCTATGTCTAATATGGATATCAGCGATGTAGCTGTTGAACTCTCCTTAACTCTATCCTCTCCCAATACCACCATCGCCAACGATTACTTTAATCGAACAGTGAGACAGGTATTAGTCGGGACAGGTCCACAAGGTGACGGCCAAGGATGTGCCATCATGTTACCGGCGGCTATGCTCACCGGTGATCCTTCAGCTTATGATGTGAGCGGTAATGATATTGTGAGACAACAGCTGACTTATCAACAGTCTCGATATGCCGGGGACTTCTCAACAGTAGCTTATGAGGATAACGCCGGTAACTCTCCATTTAGAATCGCTCTCGGAGTCTGATCATGGCGCTTACTTTCCTGACATCGGCTGACCTCTCCATTGACATCGTGGTGACCTGTGACAAAGAAGTTGAGTGTAGTGATGAACAGCGTTCAACCTATCTCTCAAGCGGTGACCTCAATGACCTTGGTGAGGTTAAAGAAAGCGCAACACGATTCACCATAAAGGCCCTATCACCTTCAGAGCGTGAAGAGGCTGAAGTAAGAGCAGGCGCTTACTCTAGATCAGAACTAGGTAGAATACTTTGGGTAGAATCTCCAAGCGATACCCAAGAGAAAGCTCGATGGCATCATGCTCTCACTGATGATGAGAGAACAGCGATGGCTGACTATCAAGCATACTTGTCCCGAGTGTATACTGAGATGGTGAGGAGTTCCTTGACACACATTAGCGGTGAGCTTGCTAGTGTTGATCAGATAAACTTGATTAGACCGGACAGCGATCGCTTAACTGTTATCAGTGAGTTAGTTTTACACATACAGAGAATCAGTCTACTAGGTACTGAGGGAAAATAGCGCTTGCGGCTTCAGTGTGGCTTAGTCACTCAGGTAGTCGCGCTTGGTCGTGTGAACAGTGCCAAGCTAAGAAGGGTCTAAGATCTCTCAGAGGTAACTGTGGAGGGCCGCTTAAGCGTGGTTTGCCACTTGTTCAAGAAGATGATCAAGGTCTATATGTGCCAGGCTATCGAGTAGCGCCCGACTGTGGAGAGACTTTCTCAGATTACAGAGTTAGATCTTGTCCAGTGGCAGGGTCCAATAGAGTGGCTCCTATCATCTCAGCTTATCATAGACATAGAGCAGGGTTAGCCACTATCAAAGAGACATACCCTAAACCATCGTGCGCTCTACTTGAGGCGGTTGATGTGCTACACTCGAACACAGAAGAGGCGATTCATAGAGCACAAGAGCGAGCAATGAAAGAGGCTAGACATGGCTAATAGAGAGATAGAAATTGATGTAGTCGTCAATACTGAAGAAGCTGAGAAGGGCTTTGATAAGTTAGAGGATGGTTCAAAAGCTGTTGGTGAATCTTTTAGCGGTGTTGGTAAAGCAGTATCAAGCCTTGGCGGTGAAGCGAATGAGGCCCTTGGCGGTGTTGGTGAATCTCTGAGCGGTGTTGTTGATGGCTTTGGGGATCTTATCAATGCAAGCAAGGAAGGCGGCTTATCTTTTACAGCGCTAGCCGGACCCATTGGAATTGCGGCGCTTGCTGTCTTTGAACTCATCAAAGCATTTAGAGAGTACTCTAATGAAGTTGACGGGACTGCTATAAAACTTGAGTCTTATACAGCGGCGGCTAGTGAGCTAACTACAATCATAGAGCAGTTAAGTGATGCTCAAGTTGAGCTAAACAAGGCAGAGATTCAACAGCTCAGAATACAGGCTGAGCGCTCACAGGCCTCTATAGAAGAGGGGCAGCTTTTAGACGAAAAGACCGCAAAGTTAAAAGTTGAACGTGATGCAGTTCTTAACCTCATCAAGGTATATGAAAAGAGAGCTGAACTATTAGGTAGACCTGAGAGCGGTCTAATAGCTTCAAGAAATAGGCTTATAGATATTGAAACGAAGCTAGCTGAAAAGCAGGACAAGGCTACTGACTCAGCGGTTAAGGGTGCTAAGGAGAGACGCAAGCTAACGGAGATGGTTGAGGATAAGCTCAAAGAATCACCAGAGTTTATTAAGAAGATAAGACAACAAGAGAATAAGATACTAACTGAAGCTAGAGTGTCAGAACTCCAAGCGACAAAAGAGAGTGTTGAGTCACAAGCTGAGATAGCAAGAATAGGAAGCAAGCAAAAGATAGCTGACCTCAAAGCTATTGAAGATATATCAGAGGAAGTCAGAACCAAGGCTATTTTAGCAGAGAGGAAAAGACTTGAATCTCAGATCAGCGACATAGGAAAAGCGGCCGCTGAAAAGAGAAGGGCTGACAGTGAGAAACGGCGCAATAAGATGGCACTTGAGCAAGCCAAAGCTGAGGCGCAAAGGATAGCCAGGGAGAGGCAGACTCAATCTGAGCTAAAGCAGATTAGAAACCTTGAAATAGACAACGCTAGAATCAATGGGGCAAGCGCTCTTGATATTCTTAATCTTAGGTATCAAGAAGAGGTGAAGCTAGCAGAGGATAATGCAAACAAGGTACTGATCGCTGTAAAGAGGTATGAAAACCAAGTTACACAGATACAGAAACAAGAGCAGGCTCAAAGAGACGCACAAGAAGCACAGCAGGCACAACAGCGGGCCAACTTTATCCGGTCAACTCAAGACTTTGAGACCCAACAAATTAAAGATCAAACAGAGAGAGAGCTTGCACTATTAGAGCTTCGGTATGATCGAGAGCGAGAGATTAACGCTCAAACTCAAGAGCAGATCACAGAACTCAATAGGCGACAGGCCATCGAGCGACAGAACATCATCAATCAATCTATAGACGCACAGATTGAGAAGGTCGGTGAGTTTGCTAATCAGTATGGCGCGGGATTAGCTGAGGCAGCTTACAGTTCGTTGCTCTTTGGTGAATCATTCAGTGAGGCTACAGGTCAAATACTTATAGCACTTGGTAGACAAGCGGCCATTCAAAGTCTTATGGAACTCGCCAAGGGTACAGCGGCCTTGTTTATACCTGGAGGGCAAGCGACAGCGGCCGGACACTTTAAGGCCTCGGCTCTCTTTGCCGGTGCAAGCGTAGCGGCAGGTGTAACAGGTAAAGCGCTTGGCGGTGGTGGTGGCGGTGGCAGTAGCGCGGCGGCTTCACCGACAGGATCTCCACAGATTGCACCGACTCCAGAGAGAGAGGCCGCTGAGGAGACCTCGATGGTCTTCAATATAAACTTTGGCGGCGCTGTGATATATGACACACAAAGAGCGGCAGAAGTAGCGCTTGCGGATAGAATCACAAATCTTCAGAATACTAGACGAAGAGGCGCACCAAGGAGAGCTTTCTAATGCCATTAAACAATCCCGCTCCACAGTTTGCGCTTCTCTCTGCTTTTGACCTGCGAGGCTTGAGCGGTGCTGAGGCCTTCACTAGATCATCAACAGCGGTCAGCCTTCCCACTTATGCAAGCTCAGACATATATGAAGATGTGCTCTTCTTTCTTAATAATAGAGAGAGCGAGTCAGCGATATATGGAACCGGTCAACTAAGAGCAGACAAGACCTTTGGTGATACTGCTCAATGGTCGATCACACTCAATGCGAGTGACAAGGTGAAGATCACCTGTGATCTTCCATTCACAGTCAACTCAACAGGGTCAACTGATCCTTTGGGCATTGGGTCAGGCACAGTTGGATCTGTGCTAGTAGGTTCTGTCTATGTCGCTACAGCTCCCAACGATTGGACTAGAGGAATGATCGCCCTTGATGATTGCTCTTATACTATCAGCGAGATCGGCGGGTCATTTGGCACATTCGCCTTCCCTCAAGACAAGCCTGACCTTCAAGACATCACAGTGTTCTTAAGGAATAGCCAAGCTGACTCTGATGACTTCTCAATCTCATCACTGACAGCGCTCGATAACTCAGCTATGAGCACAACCACTATTTCTTGGACAATCACTGATGATGGGTTTACCCAGTGCTACTATCCAACAAGCGCGGGTGATATCGTGTGGACCTCAACAGCATTGAGGGATCTGCTAGGGTTCACCGGTAATGAGTCACCTGTCACAGATGGCAGCTTTGAGAGGCTTATATCTACACATAAGAACGCGGCGGTTTTAATACCATCGAGGCCCTATCAATCTTTACATCTCAGAGTCGAGAACATGGGACAGAGTAGACGTAAGATCGGCGGCGGGTATGTATCAAACTCAATAGGCTCATACGTTGTTTCAGATCTACGCTTTGATCTTGATGCTCTCCTTGATGAGTCAGATGACTATAAGCACTTCTCAAATAGGTTCCTGCCATTGGTCGCACCAGGTGAAAGAATAAACTTCTATCAAGGATGGGGTGACTCAAGGCGGTCACTGAGGACAGCTCAAGTGGTAGGAAGTCAAGCGGCTTATGATCTTCTATACACATCAGAGGACAATGGAGACCAAGGCCGAATCAGAGGGAGTCTATTAACCTCTGACTTTGATCTAAGCTATCCAACACGACTGAGAAGAAGAGTCCCTGTGAGCGTGGAGATTGAGCATCTATGAGTAACTCATACACATCACCACCAACACTAGTTGACCCCGGCAGGGTCACCGCTTCACAGACTCTGAGGACAACTGAGTTAAGCAGATTAGGCGATATACAGAATTACCTTTTTGCCGTTGGTGGCTGTCACAATGTAATCAATCAGATCTTTGACGATAGCTGTTTTATTCAAGATTCAACGTCTTACGTACAGATGGCACAATGGACGATCCCAATCTTAAGCGATAAGCACACAACGCTATCAATCAACATTCAAGGTTACTGCCCAACTGCCGCCAATGGGACCGCTAAGATTGAGGTGATCATAGGCGCAAGCACTGTCTCAACTGAGATCAGTATCACAGATCAAAACCGCTATATCTCCTCATTCAACTCAGGGACTGTCACCGTCACAGGGTCAACACAAGAGACCGCTGTGGTTAGGCTGAGTGTTAAAGCGCCAAGCGGTCAAGAGGTAACTATCCTCGGAATACAAGCCAACTGGCAAGCGCTCACCTCACCACTGACCACCGGTTCATTCTCACAGGGTAGTGATTCATTCATCCCGCAAGGAGTAGGCAGACTTGGCGCTGACCTCCCATTAACCGCTCGGTTTGGAGTGGAGACCATCGAGAATATCAACACTCTCAGAGCAAGGGGGAGAATCTTGTTTAGTTGGTCCGGTGTTGAAGGGGCCTCTTCAAGTGGCGCGATCTCAGCGGCAGGGGCTCCACCAAGAGCAATCGGTGTTGGAGACCTCTCTTCATTCTATGCACCGGCGGCTATCTTCTCAGGTACTACTGAGAATCAATTGACAGTAAAAGTCTATGTCAGAGTTCTTAACATCACATCGAGCGCTGATCACTTCACAATCAATATCATGAATAACGCGCTAGCGATTACAGCCGGCGGTTGGAGTGAGTTTGATATAGACCTCACTCAAGATGAGTTATCAATCTCTGATCATTTCGGCTTGTCAGTCTACAGAGCTGGTGTAGATGAAGACAATGACCAAGTGGCAAGCCCTTCAAGACTGCCAAGCGCCACCGGCTATGTGGCCGGCCTTGTGATTATAGGTGTATAAATGCTGATACCTTCAACACTCCGAAAGATGCCCTCTAAAGATGGTTGCTATAACAATCAAATAGTGATGGGCGGGACCGTTGGACAAATGGCCTCAGCGCTTGCACAACTATCACACTGTAAATTTCTAGGCACTGCCCAATATCAGTTCGCTCATTCTACCTATAACAGTCTATGGGGCGGTGAACAGTTCGGCGCTCGATTAAGTACAGGGACTAGAGTCCTCACGACTTATAAAACTTATGAGTATAACCTCCTCTATCAGTCAACTGTATTGAGTGAGGCCCTTGCTTTGTTCTTTGTTTATGGTGGTGACAATACAGCCGGATCAGTTAGCATTAAGGCTGAGGTAAGAGCCACCGGTTCAAACAGTTACACCGGTACTGTTCTTGACTATGGGATTGAGTTCACTGCACCCGATGAACTCATTTCATACAATACCCCACTAGGTGAAGCGGTCCCGCCTGATCAATTCGCCTTCACCGGTTGCCGAATACAAACACCTGGTAATCCATTGGTAACTGATCCTCTTGACTCACCTAGACCGCTAATCATTCCCTCAACTAATCGAGGCGATCTATTGAATATCAAGTTGACTGTTAATAGTCTCAGCCTTGTCGCGTGTCATATCTATGATGTTTATCAATTGGAGGTCACACCATGAGTATTACATCTGATCATGGCCGGAGGATCTTTGCTCTTGAAGTGGGCGGTCTCATCTATCGTTATCACAGCGGCGGCGGTGTCAGTGGTTTATCGTCTACTATTGCCACCGGTATAGATTTTATAAATGTTGAGGGGATCACTTCAGTCAGTGCTTTTGGAGCGTCGATTGATCCAAGTGGCGGCATAGGTGAATATCAACCGATCACTGTGACACTAGGCATAGATAAGCGCGGCGGGTCGAGTGATGCCGGCGTGGTCTTTGGTCGATGTGGGGCGCGGTCTGTATCTACTAAAGCAAAGATCACTTCTAATGTAGACAGAGAACAACAGAATATAAATGTAGATACTAACCTGACCGCGTTGAGCTTTCCTCGATTGATGCATATTGGCGCTGAGACTGTCAGAGTTAATCAAGCGAGCGCGTCTATCCTACTCACTCCAAGCGGTCGAGGTGCTGCCAACACTGCTACACAAGCTCACTCGATTGATCTTGAGGGTGTATCAGTTCCCGAGATCACTACTGAGATCACAACCTTCAGAGGTCGAAGAGCGAAACTCTATATGGCTCATAAGTTCCCCGATGGATCAGTGAGTTCATGGATAACTATAGTCAACGGATTGATAGAGAGTACACCGACCATTGATGAGGGTGACACTATTAGTCTTTCATTAGTTCCCTTGGTCGCTCTTATAGATCAGGTAGTAGTAGATAAAGGATTGAATCAAACTAGACTTCTTCATGGGTATCATTTCTATGATGGGGTTAATGGTTCAGCGCTTGAATATGCCATGAGCATTGAAGACCCTTTCCATCGTGTTAGATATGACATTGATACCACTGCGACGAATACGGCTAATACTCTACACTTAATCAAAAGCACTAATACCCTTCTTGAAGACTTTGACATAACGCTACCCAAGGGCCTCGATAGTAGCGGTCAACCATACACCGCTGATTCTCACCCTCGATACCCAAGAGGGACATTGACAGCGATCTTAAGAATGCCAATCTATCCAACGGCGATAACTGAGGTTATCTCTGCCGGTGTTGATGTGCTTAGACTGTCACTAGACTCAACGCCTTCAGGGGCAGCCACTACAGCAATCATTCAAAGAGCTGATAAAGTCGACTTCCCCACTAGAGCAGAGATTAAGAGATTTAAACTAGATGGGGTCTATCAATGGCCTAATGTGATCAATGATACATTAGAGACAAGCGGCCCAACAAGTACGCAAGGAGACGCGGGCGGTCTTGTCAGTTGGAGACTCACAGAAGACAATAAGCTCATACTTAGAAAGTTGTCTGATAGTGATATTGATTCATCGTTATATCTCTTCACAGATAAAGAGACCTTTGAGTTTTATGACGAGTATACAGCCACCAACGCCAGAAGATGGAGCGGTGACACAGCCGGTGATCTGCTACCTAGAAAATCCAATAGACTATGGTATCCAATTGATTACAGCTTAGGTGATCCGATTGATGAAACTAGACCGGCCTTCAGAGAGTTCAATGTAACTACCGCTCAACCTAACTCAGCACATGAGATAAGGGACATAGCACAAGGGTATTATCAAAGGAGAGAGAGTCGAATATTAGTTGAGGAGTCGCTTGGTCTTCCCTCTTCTCTAGGCTCTGATAATGTACCTCTATCAATCATGTACTATGACCGGCTATCACAGACCATGAAAGAGCAGGTTCTCTATGCTACACATGAAACGGTCGCTACCTTTGGCGGCGCTAATGTCGGTTACTATGTTCACCTCAATCTAAACTATTTGGACAATAGCAGATCATTCGCTGATTGGTCAGAAGGTGAGAGGACCCTAATCACCAACGGCGGTCGTTTCGATAGCATAAGACCAGGTGAAGCAATACTCCAACTCTTAACAAGCGGCGGCGGTGATAACGTCAACGGTGCATATGATGTATTCTCGACAGGATGCAATATCTCATTGACTGAGGTTGACGAGGCTTCATTTCTAGCCATTGACGCTTCAAGTCCGTTCACCATAAGCGGTCAGTTTCTCGGCATAGGTGCAGACGTTAGAGAGATGATTAATAACCTACTCCAACTTCTTGGCGCTTGTATCGTTATGAAGAGGAGCT
>Ga0307488_10001216_pt1 | contig 21485 bp, 41 predicted proteins | sample SB02metaG_FD_202248 | JGI IMG/M metagenome (GOLD analysis project Ga0307488, IMG submission 202248) | Sea-ice brine microbial communities from Beaufort Sea near Barrow, Alaska, United States - SB 0.2 | ecosystem: Environmental > Aquatic > Marine > Coastal | place: USA: Alaska | collected... | reverse complement strand
GCAGTATCACGATAAATCACAAGCCATAGCCATTTGCTATCGTTCTTTTCAAGGTAAAATGATAAACCTTGAAACTTACAATGATTATCCTAAAAGTGTCTCTAATAATGCTAAAAAGGTATTAAGATGGAGGGACAAGTATGGTGATGAAGTAAAAGGAATGACTAGAGTTGGATGGGTTAGAGCAAATCAATTAGCTAAACGAGAAAAAATAAGCAGGGAAACCATTGCTAGAATGTCATCTTTTAAAAGACATCAAAAGAACGCAGAAATAAACCCTGAATTTGAAAGCACACCTTGGAAAGACAAGGGTTATGTTGCTTGGTTAGGTTGGGGTGGAACATCAGGTATTAATTGGGCAGCTAAAAAGCTACAACAAATAGACAAGAAATGATAACCGACTACAAAACTATAATTATTAATTTAACCACCTTTGGAATTTCAATGTCTAATATAGATGTTTTATTAAAAATACTTTTATTAAGTATCACGATTGGATATACTGTTCAAAAATGGTATCTATTAAATAAGAACAAAAAAGAATAGTATGTCTAAAAAAAAGTTTACTGAAACTAGAATAGGTAAATTCTTAAAAAATGTTGCACCAAAAATATTATCTATAATAGGTGATGTAATACCAAGTGCAGGCATTTTAGGCAAGGCTAAAGACTTAATACAAAAAGATAGTAATATATCAAAGGAAGATAAAGATATTGCTTTAAAACTGCTTGAAATAGATGTAATGGAAATGCAGGAGGTAACTAAACGTTGGGAATCAGATATGGCTTCGGATAGTTGGCTATCTAAAAATGTAAGACCTTTAACTTTAGTATTCTTTTCTTTATCTTATGTTGCAGGTTGGTTTCTAGAATACCCTTTAGATTCTATTACAGGTTTATTGTCTTTAATTGTAGCAGCTTATTTTGGTTCTAGAGGTTTTGAAAAGATTAAATCAATGGGAAAGTAGTTATTGATTATAATTCCTAGGTCTTTATTTTTATTATATTTATTATATTATTATTATATTTGTTTTTAATATTTATTTATATATATTTTTAGATATATATTTAGATATTTGTAGTAAATAAAAAATTCAAATTTATTATTTTTATTCTACAAAAAAAAACATTTTAATCAAAATTTTAAAACTATGCAATTTAAACTAGACGTAAAACACCTTTTCAAAGAAGATAAAAAAGAAGAAAAAGATATGTATTCAATTAAGTTTGAAACATATAATAGTAAGGTAGAAGGAAAATTTGAACGTAGTGAAATAAGGCATATTATTGAAATACTAGATAATGCCATCTAAAAAGAAATTAACTAGAAGTAAAATAGTTAAAAAGCTAGATACTGTATTTAGTCAATATATAAGACTAAAAAATTCAGTTGATGAAATAGCTACCTGCTTTACCTGCGGAAAACAAGATCATTGGAAGAAACTACAAAACGGACATTTTCAATCTCGTAAACACTACACAACTAGATGGGATGAAATTAACTGCCAAGTACAATGTGCAGGATGCAATGTTTTTAAATATGGGGAGCAGTATAAATTTGCAGTAAACCTAGATGCAAAATATGGTCAAGGAACTGCAGAAAGATTACACATTAAATCACAACAAATAATAAAGCTATCAGACTTTGAATTAGAAGATATGATTAAAAGGTATAAAAACTTCGTAGATTCAATGTAAAGACGTATATTTGAATGTTCTGTTCTGTTAAAGAAAGGAGGGTAAAATTAATTTTTTATCCTTTTTTTTTGTCTTTTATAGTTAGTTATTAAATTTTTTGTTTATATTTGTTTAATATTAATAAATAAAGCAGAACAAAATGGAAACACAAAGAACAACATTAAGTAAGGAAATTAAAACCTTAGAACAACAATTACAAGGTGCAGTATTAAATGCAGATGCTTTTGAGCAGATGGCTATTTACAAAAGGCTAGAAATAGCAAAATCAACTTTATTAAATCTAGATTAATATGGGGATTAACTTTTCATCAGATACTTCAAAGGCAATTATACAGGAGTATGAATACAGGATAGAAGCATTACTAAATAAGATTACATTTTTAGAAGCAAAATTAGAAGTCGTTAACAAAGAAAAAAACTACATATAATGAACAGAAACAAATTATTAGAACTTTACAAAAAGTATGATTTACAAAAAGAAGATGTTTATAAGCATCAACACTATGTGATAATCACAAGACAGGGTATTGAAAAGATACAAGCAAAAGAAAATATCACTATAACTTATGAAGTTGTAAAATGTGAAACTAACTTTGCAGTATTTAAAGCTAAGGCTTTTATTTTAACAAAACCAAATACAATACTAGAAACTTTTGGTAGTGCTTTAAAGGCAGCTAACTATAAAGATGGGAACTGCAATAGTTGGTATGTTGCCGAGATGGCAGAGAAACGAGCATTATCTAGGGCAGTTTTAAAACTAACAGGGTTTTATGAACTAGGAGTATTTGGTGAAGATGAATCAGAAGATTTTAAAAAGAAATAAGATGACAGAATCAAATTGTTGTGGGGCATACCCACTATGGGAATCAGATATTTGTTCTGATTGTGGAGAACACGCAGAGTTTAATTATACAGATGAATAAATTTAACAACTAAATAAATAAATTATGAGTACACTAATTACAGGGTCTATTAGAGTAGACAAATTACCAAAGGAGAAATTCGTAAAAGGAAAAGATGGGGCAGTCTATTACAATTTAACCATATCAGTTCAAGATGAAACTAGATACGGAAATAATGTAGCTTTTATGGATTCACAGACTAAAGAAGAACGTGATGCAAAAGTAGCAAAGAACTACCTAGGAAATGGGAAGGTTGTTTGGACAGATGGAACAGTAGCTTTAGCAGAAAAAGAAGATGCTCCTGCAAATGTTGCAGCAACTGCAGATGCAGATTTACCATTTTAAAACTAACCATTTTTAATTTAAAGGTGTAGGTTTAATTATCTATACCTTTTTTTTTATATATTTATCGAATGACAGAAAAACAGAACGAACACAATATGTTGATGCAGTTTATAGAACAAGACTGCTTCGTAGATTCAAAAGAAAAAATAGCCTATCCACCTGTAGCATTATCTTTTGGAGAAAAATTAGTAAAATCAAATAAGATAGAAGGGGATTTGATAGTTCCAATACCTTTAGGAACATTTGGCAACTTATCAGTAGTTACTGCACCACCAAAAACAAAGAAGACATTTTTTATATCATTATTAGCTTCTTGTTATCTTAGTGGTTCAAATCAATTTGGGGGCGATATAAAAGGGCATAGGGGTACAGAAGGTCAGTTAGTACACATTGACACAGAACAAGGCTTGTGGCATTGTCAAAAGGTCTTTGAAAGGGTACATAAAATGGATTCTAATATTAATTCAGAAATTTATCATACCTTTGGGTTAAGGTCAATAGATTACAAAATGCGAATTCAGTTTATAGATTACTATTTAAAAGAAAAAATTAAAGCACCATCTTTAATCATTATTGATGGAATTGCAGACTTATGTTCTGATGCAAATAATATTTCTGAAAGTAACCACCTTGTTCAGAAACTGATGGAATGGTCATCACTTTATAAATGCCACATAATAAACGTTATACATCAAAACTTTGGTAGTTCTAAACTAGGAACAGGACACCTTGGCTCGTTTCTTGAAAAGAAAGCAGAAACAGTTATTCAATTAGAAGCTAATACTGTAAATAAAAATTGGGTTACAGTTAAATGTGGTAGAAGCAGGGGTTATGCTTTTGAGACATTTAGTTTTGAAGTTAATGATTTTGGATTGCCTCAAATAGTTGGGAACTTATACGACCCATTAAAATAAAAAAAAATGTCTGAAAAAGAAGTTATATTAATACTAGCTAAAAAACACAAAACTTGGATTAATGTGGTTAGTTCATTTGGTTGTAATAAAATGATATCTGAAGACATAGTACAGGAAATGTATATAAAAGTTATTCCAAAAATAGAAATGGGCTTAGACATTATATATCACGATAACGATATAAACTATTATTACATTTATAAAGTGCTTAAATCTTTATTTTATGATTTAAAACGTAAAAATAAAAATATTACGATAATTAATATTGAAGATGCAAATTTATCTCAATATGATTATGATGTTGATTATGATAAAGCATATGATAAAATTAAAGATGAATTAAAAAATATGTTTTGGTATGACAGAAAGGTTTTTGAAATTATTAATGAGGGTGAAAGTATTGCAGACTTTTCAAGAAATTCTTATATAGAATATCATTCATTATATAATACATATAAAAAAATAAAAGAAAAACTAAAAAAACTGATATGAAACTAGGAGACTTAATTTATTACATAACAAAATATACAGGCATTAAATTTATTGTAGAAAAATATCATATTTTTATGGGAAGCAAATGCAATTGTGATAAAAGAAGAAAAGACCTAAATGATTTAAAAATTAAAAGATGGTAGAATTTAATTATTAAATTTTTTGTTTGTAATATAAAAAGAGTATATTTGAATTATTAAAATAAAAACAGAACAAAATGAAACAAAAAACAAAAATTAATTTTAGAGACCCTGTTGTTGAAAGAGTAGTAAATAAATTTGTATTAAGATCAGATGTTGGTTTTAAAAAATATGGTGTAACATTACAAGATGACCCATCAAAAATGTTTGAATGGCTTAATCATTTACAAGAAGAACTTATGGATGCTGTATTATATTTACAAAAAGCTAAAGAAACATATGAGAAATAATATATTTGAACAGCAATATAAAGCAATTTTAATGGATGCTTTAATAAATGGGCAATTAACTAATAATAGAACGTCTGTAAAAACTTATAAATTATTTAATCAAACATTAAATATTGATTTAAAATATGGATTCCCTATAGTTACAGGTAAAAAAATTTTTTTTAAAAAAGCATTAGCTGAATTTAAATGGATTTATGAAGGAAGAACAGATTTAAAATATTTAAATGATAACAATGTTAATTGGTGGAATGATTTTGCTATTAATAATAAGTTAGGCAAAGTATATGGATATCAAATTAAACAGTTTAATGGCGTTTTTAATCAAATTGATTATGTTATAAAAGAAATAAAAAATAACTCTCGTAGGGCTGTTATAACGCTTTGGAATCCTTGTGATTTTAAAGATCAAGCATTGCCTTGTTGCTATACTCATTTTAATTTTGTAAAAATAAATAATAAATTAAATATGGTTATGAATTTTAGAAGTTCAGATATGTTTTTAGGATTACCATATGATATAATAGTAGGAGCATTATTTTTAATAGAAATTGCAAAACAATGTAAATTAGAGCCATCTATTTTAGGTTTAAATTTAGCGGACGCTCACGTTTATGAAAATCACATAAATCAAATAAAAGAATATAATAAAAGACCTATTTATATTTTGCCTGAATTACAAGGAGATTATAAAAATTATAATTTATTTGAATATTTATCAAATAATTATATAAAAGCTGATTTAGTATTATAATGTATTATATTTATTATATAAAAAATATTAAAGTAGGTTGTACAAAAAACTTAAAACAAAGAGTTGAAAATGAACAAGGTTATAATAATTATATAATACTAGATAAAACTAATTGTATAAATAAAGCAACTGAATTAGAAATATTATGGCAAAATATATTTAATTTTAAAAATGATTTTATACCTTATAAAAAATTAATTAATTTAAATAAAAAAAAAATGGAACAACAGCAAAACAGTTATTATGATTCAGGGCATACAACAACATTTATTAATTCAAATAATGAAAATTTAAATGGTTATATGTTTCCAAAACAATTAAAATTAAAAGATGGAAATGTTATAGAATTAAATGAATTAATTATAGATTATATAAAAAAAACTAATCATAAATCGCAATTTTCTGATGAAAGATTTATTTATAATAAAAATCTTATTAATTATTATTTAAGATATGAAGATGAAGATAAAACAATATATGATAATATAAGAATATGGGCAAAACAAAAAGGTATCTATGATTCAGGTGATTGTAAAACTCAATACATTAAATTAATGGAAGAGGCAGGAGAATTAGCACAGGCAATATTAAAAAATGATGAGGCTGAATTTATAGATGCAATAGGTGATATAGTTGTTGTTTTAACAAACTTAGCTAAATTAAAAAATTATAAAATAGAAGATTGTATAGTTTCAGCTTATAATGTAATTAAAACTAGAGAAGGCGAAATGATCAATGGAACTTTTGTAAAAAATAAATAATAATTTTAAAAAGATGGTAGAATTTGAGAAAGAAGATAGAATTGATTGGGGAGAATTTAGGTTGGGAAACAAACAGCACATATCAGCTATCGAATTTGAATTGGTTTGCAAGCTCCACTCAAAGTACTACAAGCATTCATATTATAAACCGTGTACTTGTTCACCAAAAACCATAAACAGATGGATAAAAGATTTAAACATTATATGGGACAATGGGAATAAAAAAGATTAACAAGTGGGAAAAGGCTGTGGTTTTCCTGCTTAACCTAGATGGTTGGGATTTAAAATGGAGTGGTGAAGGTTTTACTAGATACGATGCAATAGGTAAAACACCAAAAGGAAAAGACTGTGTTATTGAAATGAAATTCCGTAATAAGCATTACAAAGAAAAAATGCTTGAGAAAGACAAGTACGATGCTTTAATGGCATTAGATGAAAAGGTTATAAAACTATACTTTGTTAATGACCCAAAAGGTAACTTCTTATATTGGCTAAACAATTTAGAATTACCTGCACCTGTAAAAAAGTATTGTCCTGATACTACAATGTGGACAAAAAAAAGACTTCTTAAAGACGTTTATTTACTAACTGAAAATCAAGCTAGTATAATAAATATCAACCTTTCTGAAAAATAAGTTATTAAATTTATTGTTTATAAGATAATTTGTATTATATTTGTTTATAATTAATAATTAAAAACAGAATATTATGAGAACTCAAGAACAAATTTTAAATTCATTAATTGAATCATATAATAATAACGAAAAACCTAATTATGTAGATTTAAGGGATTTAGAAAATTTAGTTAAGCAAGTAAATCCTACTTATAAGTACGAAATAAATAATAATTAAAAAACAGAACAGATGAAAACAGAAACAAAAAAATCAGAATTAGCAGAAGCATTTGAAAAATTAGATACACTTAATATACATTTAAGTTCTAATGAACACACAGAGTTAACTAACATTTTTTATGGTTTAGCAACTCAATCATTTCAAAAGGGTTTAGATATGGGTTTAAAAGTATCAATGGATTACATTTCAAAATAATTAAAAACAAAACAGATGTATAAATTATCAAAGTACAAGCAGAATTTAACAATTATAGGAAATCAAGTATGGAGTTATACTACCCACGTTGCTACAATACAAAAAGGAAAATTATATCAATTAGGGAATTGGTCACAAACTACGCAGATGCATATTAATTATGTTGCTGAAGAATTAGAATTAGATTTAAGATGAAAGTAAATCAAGCAGCTTGGGATGAACTTAGAAAATCAATTGAATCCCATACAGAAAAAGACCAATCAATAACAGATATAACAATTAAATTTAGAATAAAAGAAAATTCAGATTTAAGAAATTATTTACAAATAAATTTATCACAATATGGGGAAAAATAAAATTACATACATACACGAAACAAGCCACCTTTATTGCCAAGATGGTGAAATGCACATAGGGTTTGGAGATGATAAATGGCTAGTGTATAATACAGACCAATTATATAAAGACTTGCCTTTTATAATAAATCAAGTTATAAAGGAAAATAAAAAGATGCAGGATATGTATTTAGATTTGATTAAAGACGAATTAAAAGAATTATGATTTTATTGGTAGATGCAGACAGTTTAATATTTGCAAGCTGTTACAAGAAACGAGAACGCCCTGAAGATGAAAAATATTATACAGATATAGCTGACGCTAGAAATAAGTTTGATCAACAGTTTATGGCTATTGTAAACAAGTTAGAAGATATGTACAGCATTGACAGGGTAGTTACTTTTAGTGGTTCAAAAGGAAATTTTAGAAAGCTAATTACAAACAACTATAAAGCCAATAGAAAAAAACAGGAATTGCCACCACTATTACACGAGATGCATCAATTTGTAAAAGACCAATATGATTCAGTTTATGGGTATGGTATTGAAACAGATGATATCGTTGCAAGGTATTGGTTTAATCTAAGCAGGGAAGTAGGTAGGGATGAAGTGATGATAGTATCAATAGATAAAGACTACAAGCAGTTTCCTTGCCTTATGTATAATTACCATTACAAGCATCAGGAAATACTAGACATATCAGAAGATGAAGCAATGTATAATTTTTATGAGCAGATGATTATGGGAGATACTGCTGACAATGTAAACTACTTTAAAGGAAAAGGGAAAAGGTTTGCAGAAAAGTATTTTGCAGATTGTACAACCAAATACCAATATACTAGAAAACTATACGAATTATTTAAACAAGAATACAGGGGAAAGGCAAGACAGAAATATTCTGAATGCTACCACCTTTTAAAACTAAGAACAGAATGAAAGCAACTCAAATACATTACGATAACGGGAAAGACTATGACATTATAGACGTATGTAGCGATTACTCCCTTAACTTTAACAGGGGTAATATCTTGAAATATATTGCTAGAGCAGGAAAAAAGAAAGATGAGTTAGGGGACTTATTAAAAGCAAAAGATTATTTAGAACGTGAAATAAAAATTTTAAGAAATGAATAAAAACTATTTAAAAATATCAGAACGTATTGTTGAAATAACAGGCATTGATATATTCAAAAATACTAGAAAACGAGAATATGTAGAGCTAAGGGCATTGGCTTGTCATATCTTTAGAAACAAAATGAATATGAGATGGACTAACATAGCTAACTTTTTTACTTCAATGGGTAAAAAAACAGATCACGCATCAGTAATACATCTTGTTAAAATGTACCCTATTTATAAAAAATCAAACATTGAACTTGCGGAATTAGAATCCTGCTTTCAATTTAAAAGTGATTTAAATTATGATGAAATAGATAGAATACATTATCTTCAAAATGAATATAGAAAACTTTCAGAAAAAAATCAAAAATTAAAAAAAGATATTAAATCAATAAAGTTACAGAAACAAAACCCTACAACCGATTATGATAGATTACTATTTCTTTTTAAAGACATACCAAAAGATAAAATTGATGAGGTTATTGAACGAGTTAATTTACTTAAAAAATCTTGGAGTTGGAAATCAAATGACAAATGTGAGATTATAGAAAGTGGTACGTCTATGAATGATATGCATTGGTAATTAATTAAATAAATAGAAAATGACAAAAGCAATTTTTTGGATAATCGTTACAGTAATTGTAGCAAAAGTAGGAAAGGCAATAGCTAAAAAGTTATTCCCTGAAGATTGGTAATAAAAGATTTAGGTTTTATTACGTTATAATATAAACATTTACTATGGAATTATTACGTTATGAAATTACAGCAGGTTTTTTTAAAGGGGTTTTGTTTGGTATCAGGCATTACCCTTTTGAAGATAAACAAATATATGAAGAAGATATTGTTATTTACTTTGGAATATTTCAATTAGTAATTACAAAAATATATAGAAAATAATTTTTTGTAACTTAATAAAAAAAATAAACAATGATTAAAGCTAAAATAGAAAAAGTCAGCATATCATCAATAACAGAAAATGCAGCAAATCCTAGAACAATAAACAAGCATAAGTTTCAAAAACTTCTTAATAGTGTAAAGCAGTTTCCTGAAATGTTATCACTCAGACCAATTGTAGTTGATAAAGATAATGTTATCTTAGGCGGTAATATGCGTTACAAGGCTTGTAAGGAGCTTGGGTTAAAAGAAGTCTATATTATACAGGCAACAGATTTAAGTGATAAACAGGCGCAAGAATTTATTGTTAAAGACAATGTAGGTTTTGGTGAATGGGATTGGGATATTTTAGCAAATGATTGGGATGTAAAAGAATTAGAAGAATGGGGATTAGATGGTTTTCCTTTTGAAGATGTAAATGAAGAACCTAATAATAAAAAAGAAAAAGAAATCAACACCTGTGAAGCGTGTGGCAAAAATATAATATGAACGAAAGTAGACACATAAAAAAGGAATCATTATTATCAGCACTAGAACAAAGTCTAGGAGTTGTTACAGTAGCTTGTAAGAAAGCAGATATACCTAGAAGCACGTATTACAAATGGCTTAATGAAGATGAGATGTTTGCAATGGCAGTACAGGAAATAGAAAACGTAGCTTTAGATTTTGCAGAAAGCCAATTACATAAACAGATTGCAGCAGATTCAACTGCAGCTACAATATTCTACCTAAAGACAAAAGGCAAGAAAAGAGGTTATGTTGAAAGACAGGAGATAACAGGAGCAGATGGAATGCCTACACATTTTGAAATAGAGATAATTGAAAATAAAGACAAATAGTGTTTTTAAGCACCTTTTAAGGACAGATAAAAAAATATCTATAGAACAAGGTGGAACTAGGTCGGGAAAGACCTATAACATACTGCTATACATTATATTTCACTACTGTCTAAAGAACAGGGGTAAGACAATTACAATATGTAGGAAAACATTTCCATCAGTTCGTGCTTCTGTAATGAGGGATTTTTTTGATATACTAAAATTACATAAGTCTTATTTTGAAAATAACCATAATAAATCAAATCACGAATACAAATTAAATGGAAACCTAATTGAGTTCATTTCATTAGACCAACCTCAAAAAGTTAGAGGTAGAAAAAGAAACCTGCTTTTTATCAATGAAGCAAATGAGTTAGATTATGAAGATTGGCAGCAGTTGGTATTTAGAACAGAAGATAAAATAATTCTTGACTTTAATCCATCAGACGAATACCATTGGATTTACGACAAGGTAATACCAAGAAAAGATGCCGATTTTAATATTACTACTTATTTGGATAACAGCTTCCTTAGTGATAGCATTAAAGAAGAAATTGAAAGGCTAAAACATACCGATGAACAGTATTGGCAAATCTATGGGTTAGGTATTAAAGGAATTAGTAGGTCTACCATTTTTAATTATATTGAAGTAAACCAAATTCCTGATGATGCAGAATTTATTAGTTTTGGTGCAGATGCAGGATATACAAATGACCCTACAACTTTAGTAGGTGTTTACAGAAAAGAATATGATTTGTATATTCAAGAACATTTATATCAAACCCAAATGACAACCATTGATATTCATAAGAAATGGAAACAGGTGGGAATAGAAAGGGAAACAATTTACTTTGATTCAGCAGAGCCTAGATTGATTGAAGAACTGCGTAGGATGGGTTGGAATGTACGACCAAGTTTAAAAGGTGCTGATAGTGTAAATGCAGGAATAGACTTGTTAAAACGCTTTAAAATACATATCTTAAAAGATAGCCATAATGCTATACAGGAATTTAGAAACTACAAATGGCAAGAAGACAGAAGTGGAAAAATGATTAATAAGCCTATTGATAAAAATAACCACTTAATTGATGCTATACGATATGCTACATATTCAGTTCTAAGCAAACCTAATTTTGGTAAATATACACTACACTAAAAAAAAGTTATTAAATTTATTGTTTATTAAATAAATAGTTATATATTTGTAGGGAACTTAAAACAGAACATTATGATTTTTAACACTTTTTTTAACACAGATTTTACAACTTATAACAATAACGGTCTAGAGTCTTTCAAGGCTATGCTAGAAAGTAAAGGACTTAAAGAGGCTCGCGCTGATTGGTTTCAATGTGGTTCTACAAATTCTATTAAGTATGTATTTAAAAATGAAAAGAACTATGTTTCTTTTAGTTATGGCAATGACAATAGAATAGAAGTAGGTAATTACGAATTAAACTAAAAACAACGGGGCGAAAGCCCCTTTTAAAACAGAACAGATGAAAAAATTACAGACATTAATAATAATAATAGCACCAAGTTATTTTATTCTAAGAATGATAACAGGTTTAATCTTTAATATTTAAGATATGGCTTGGGATGATTATTTAAATCCACACGAACAAAAAGAATACGAATGTTCAGAATGTGGTGAACCATTAAAAACCGATAAAGGTTATTGTTCAGGGACTTGTTTTGAAGCAAGTATGATATAGTATTAAAAAAATATGGTGTTGTAATGCTTGGGGCACAACATCGTTTAAAGGGTAGTCAGAAATGGCTGCCTTTTTTTTATTACTTTAGCTAAATAAAAAACTCAATTAAATACGTTATATAGATATGGCAATTAAGATTAAAATACCAACATCATTAAAAGACATCACATTAAGGCAATATAAAAGGTTTTTAAAAATACAAGAAAACGTAAAAGAAGAAAGGTTTTTGAATGCCAAGATGATAGAAATATTCTGCAATGTTAAACTAGAAAAAGTTATGCTTTTAAAGTTAAAAGATGCAGAGGAGATTTCAGGCATTTTAAGCAAGTTATTTAATGAAAAGCCTAGCCTAGTATCAAAGTTTAAATTGAATGGCGTAAACTATGGCTTTCACCCACAATTAGATGACTTGTCATTAGGTGAGTATATTGACTTAGATAATTTTATAGGTGATTGGGATAATATAGAAAAAGCTATGAATGTTTTGTATAGACCAATTTTAGTAAAGTTAAAAGAAAAATACAGCATTGAAGATTATCAAGTAGGGAATGAAAGTAATTTATTGGATATGCCAATGGATGCAGTTCTATCATCAATTTTTTTTTTGTGGAATTTAGGTCTAGAATTATCACAAACTATGACGAATTGTTTGGACAAGGGGGAGGAACAAGTCTTGATTCAGTATCTCAATTCTCAAGGAAATGGGGTTGGTATCAGTCAATTTATGGACTCGCTAAAGGAGACATTACAAGATTTGAAGATATCACTAAATTAGGAATGCACGAATGCTTTATGATGTTATCCTTTATGAAAGACAAAAACGAAATGGAAGCAAAACAAATTAAAAAGAAATTTAAATGAGCAATCAGGGAGTAAGGGGTTTTTATCAATTAACTGAAACAATTAAAACTCAACTGTTATTAGATATAAATGTTAATACAGTCACCACAGGCGATATAAGCGATATTAATTTAAACAAGCAGGATATATTTCCTTTATCACACATCATCGTTAATAACGTAGTTGTAAACGAGCAGACATTAGATTTTAACATAAGTATATTATCTTGTGATATTGTAAATCAATCAAAGCTAGAAACAGTTGATATTTTTACAGGGAACAATGATGTACAGAATATTTTAAATACTCAACTAGCAGTTTTAAATAAGGTTATACAAAAATTAAGAATGGGAAACCTGCATACAGATATGTACCAATTAGATGGAAGCCCTAGCTTAGACCCATTTTATGACAGGTTTGAAAACCAACTAGCAGGATGGACTGCAACAATAAACATAAAGATTTATAACGATATTTATATTTGCTAATGAACGGGTATAAGAATTTAAATGATGCTCTAGAACAGTATGCGAAATACGTTATACAACAGGCTAGAACAAATCTAACAAAAGATAAAAAGGGTGCAGGTAACTTATACAATTCTTTAAGTTATGATATCCTAGAAAACACAGATGAATTTCTAGTAGACTTTTTAATGGAAGACTACGGAATGTTTGTTGATAAAGGGGTAAAAGGAAAGACAAGCACCTACCCCGAAACAAAAGCAGCACTATCACAATTTCAATATGGAAGTGGTACAGGACCTAAAGGTGGGTTAAGAAAAGGAATTAATTCTTGGTTAAAAAAGAAAAGGTTTCAATGGAAAGATGAAAAAGGTAGGTTTATGAGTTATGAAAGTATGACTTATATTATATCTAGAAGTATTTATAATAAAGGTTTAAAAGCAAATTTATTTTTTACTAAACCATTTGAAAAAGGAATAGAAAAACTATCACAAGAATTATATGCAGGGTTTGTAAAAGATGTAGATAATTCAATAATATTAGGGCAAAAAAGATAAACAATGGCAGATATAGCATTACGAAGTCCACAATTTAAATATAAACCAATCCCTGCTACAGGGGTGCTTTCTACTGTTTGTACAGTAACAGTTGATGGAACTTTAAGATACACGTTAACAAAAAACGTAGCAGCTTCTACAACAGTAAATTTTGAGATATCAGAACTTGCTAGAGATTATTTAGGAATTGAATATAGAAGTAATTTTATAACTCAATATGTTAATATTGTTACAGTATTAACCAACTATGCAGGTTTGAATGGAACAGGTGCAGTAGTAGGTACTGCTACAACATTTACGGATAGAGGTTTTGAATCTTATGGAACTTTTGAAGAAGGTGTGAACCCATCTTTTATAGGTGATAGAACAAACCCAACAGTTCTGATTGCAAAAGACAATGTTACTAATAGTATAACACCACCTACTTTTACAATACTAACACCAACAGGAAAAAGTGGAACTGTGGCAGATATTTCTTCAAGTGGCGCACTCGGTTCTATAACATACTCAACAAGCGCTACAAGTGCTACAACTTCAGGAATAACTATAAACATAAAAAGAATTGATTGCACTAAATATGGTGCAGGAAGAAAAATTATATTTATTAATAAATTTGGTACGCAACAAGAACTATGGTTCTTTTTAAAAGAAGTGAAATCAATAGGTAGAACAAATGAAGGTTATAAGTCTAATACTATAACATACCCTACTACAGATAATTCAGCTACTTATTCAGTTAATGATGCAGCAAATAAAGTTTTTAATACACAAGCAAAACAATCACACATTTTAAGTTCAGGATATTACCCTGAGTTTGCAAATGAATTCTTTGAGCAGTTATTATTATCTGAATATGTTTGGATGGAAAGGCTAAAAAAAGGAACTGATACAGTAGAAGTTATTCCTGTGAAAGTTACAAGCTCATCAATGACTTTTAAAACTTCTGTAAATGATAGATTGATTGAATACAATATGAATTTTGAAGAAGCATTTGATTACATAAATAACATAAGATAACATAAAGTAACATAGAATAACATAGATGCAAAAGCTACAACTATACATAGAAGGTCAAAGGGTAGATTTATTTAAAGATGAAACTGTTTCACTTACTCAAACTTTGCAGAATGTAAAAGATATCGGTAAAATATTTACTGAATTTACAAAGACATTTGCAATTCCTGCATCTAGGGTTAACAATAAGATATTTAAACACTATTATAATTTTGATGTATCAGATGGGGGTGGTAATTTTGCATACGATGCAAGAAATAAACAACCTGCAACTTTAGAATTAAACGACTTGCCTTTTAAAGAAGGGTTGATAAAACTAAATGGTGTCAAGTTAAAAAATAATGTAGCACATACTTACAATATTACTTTTTTTGGAAATACAGTAAACTTAAAGGATATTTTAGCAGAAAGCCAATTATCTTCTTTAAGTAGTTTAGTTCAATATAATCAAATTTATAGTTATAGTGATATTGTAGCAGGGTTACAAACTTACAGAAGTAGTGGTAACATTATAACACCTTTAATTACTCACACAAATAGGTTAATCTATAATAGTTCAGACCACAACGTATTTGACCCTTTAGCAACCACAAATAATATAGCACACCAAGGAGCAGGGCAACATCAACAAAATGGTGTAGAATGGAATCAATTTAAGTATGCTATAAAATTACAAGCAATTATAGATGCAATACAAAGTCAAACTTTTACGGGTGGTCAAACATTAACATTTTCAGATGACTTTTTTAATGATGCTACAAATGAAGAATTTGATAATTTATTTATGTGGCTACACAGAAAAAAAGGGGATGTAACAGACCCTACCCAAGTACTACAAAATTTTTCTACTGTTCCTAGGTTTGGAACTACTGTTTGTGTGCCTACAACTAACTGCCAACCATTAACATCAAATATACAAGATGGTGTTTTATCACTTACTGCACAATCTCCTTATAGTATTTCTTTTTTAACTTTAAATATCACATCACCAAATACGACAGATCAATACACAATTAGGGTTATTAGAGATGGTTCACAAGTTGTTGGTGAAATTACAGGAACAGGAAACCAACAGTTAATAATAGTGCCTTGGAATAATAGTACTTATACTATACAAATTGCATCAGCTACAAATATGACTTTCCCTGTCGGTGGTATTCAATGGACTGTAAGTTGGACAACGGGAACAATAGGTGGTTTCAATAATAATGGGCAAATGATTTATTCTAATTCATCTACTTTTACTGCTACTGCTTTTGAGGAATTCAACATAAGTGAGCAAATTCCTAAAATGACTATTATGGAATTTCTTACAGGGCTTTTTAAGATGTTTAATTTAACAGCTTATGTAGATGGAGCAGGAACTATTGTAGTTAGAACTTTAGATAGTTATTATGCAGCAGGTTCTGCAATTCCAATTAATATTGATGAATATTTAGATACAACAAATTCAACTGTAAATGTTGCTTTACCTTTTAAGAATATCCAATTTGCTTACAAAGGATTAGGAACGTTATTAGCTAAAAGATTTGAACAAGAAAATAACTTAGGTTGGGGAACATTATCTTACAGCTTAAATGGTGATATATTTGATGCACCTACAGGTTCATATAAAGTAGAATTGCCTTTTGAGCATTTGCAATATGAAAGACTTTATGATGTGCAGGGTGCTACAGCTACAGGTGTTCAATGGGGTTATTTTGTAGATGATAATGAAGAACCTTATTTTGGCTCACCTTTAATTTTTTATGCTATAAGACAAGTAAATACAACTAATATAAGAATACGAGATACAGAATCAACTAATGTGTCAGACATTGATGATTACTTTATACCATCAAATGCCTTAGCTTTACAGTCTAGCACAAGCAAAGTTAATATACATTTTGGAAATGAGATAAATGAATACCAAGCATTTCAACCTGCAGTAAATCCTTTAGCTTTTACAGATACTTTATTTTACACTAAATACAGAACTTACATTAGAAATGTATTTGATGTAAGTAGAAGAATTACAAAGGTAACTGCATACCTACCTATGAAGATTTATTATAATTTACAGCTAAATGATTTGATACAATTAGGTCAAGAAAACTATAAGATTAATTCTTTAACAACTAACTTGACAACAGGAAAAACAGAATTTGAATTATTAAATGATGTGCAATCTGCTTTAACAACAGCAGGGAATCCACCTAGCACAGTAGGGGGCGTTACAGCTACTAATATAGGAACAACATCTGTTACTATTAATTGGAGTCCATCTGTTTCACCTGATGGTATTACGATGTCTTATTACGTTGTTTCATTCAATGGAATTCCTGTAGGTGGTTCAATGGCACAACCATTACAAACAACTTATTCAGATACGATTACAGGCTTAACTACAGGAACAACATATTCGGTAACTATAGTTGCTTATGATGTCTTATTAGATACATCAGCACCATCAACACCAATAACATTTATAACATTATGATAAAAAATATAATTGATTTGCTACAAGTAGTAGATGGAGAAACTGAAAATATAAGAATTGCAAAAGGAAAAAATGCTTTACCTAAAGATTTAAAGTCAGGTTTAAAACATATTAAAAATACAATCAAATGGCTATAGAAAAAGAATATACATTAAAGCTATCAACTGCAGATGCACAAGCCAATGTTGATGAACTTAATAAGTCTTTAGAATTACAAGAAAGTTTAATTGATGATATTGAAAAAGAAATTAGACAATATGAAAAGCAATTAAATAAAACTTCTAAAACAGATTTAGCAGCACAAAAAAAAATAAAGGATGCTTTAACTAAAAAAAAGGAATCCTTAAAAGATGAAAAGATTGCTTTAAAAGATTTAAATAAAGAAAGGAAAAAATCAAATGAAGAACTAAAAGAAGCAACAGAAAATGCTGCTGATTATAGTGGTGTTCTTGGTATTGTAGACCAAAAGACAGGGGGTTTAATTTCAGGAATGAAAAACCTAACAGGTGGAATTGGTGGAGCAACTAAGGGTTTTAACCTTATGAAGATAGCAATAATAGGCACAGGAATTGGTGCTTTATTAATTGCAATTACAGCAGTATCAGCAGCGTTTACATCTTCAGAAGAAGGGCAAAACAAGTTTGCTAAGATTATGGGGGTTATCGGTTCTGTTGTAGGTAATTTAGTTGACTTATTAGCAGACTTAGGTGAAGGTATTATTTCAGCATTTGAAGACCCTAAACAAGCCATAATTGATTTTAAAGATTTTATAGTACAAAACATTACAAATAGGTTTAATGCTGCTATTGATACAATAGGCTTTCTTGGAAGTGCAATTAAAAAAGTTTTTTCAAGGGATTTTTCAGGTGCAATGGAAGATGCTAAAAAGGCAGGTAGTAGTTATGTTGATGTTTTAACAGGGGTTGAAAATACTATTGGAAAAGTTACAGAAGCAACAAAAGAATTTGTAAAAGAAATAGTAAAAGAAGGAAAAATAGCAGGTCAAATAGCAGACCAACGAGCAAAGGCAGATAAACTAGATAGGCAGATTATAGTTGATAGGGCAAAAGCAAATAGAGATAGAGCAGAACTTTTAGAAAAAGCAGTAAATAAAGAAAAGTTTTCATTACAAGAACGTATAGGGTTTTTACAGGAAGCAGGAAGAATAGAAGAAGAAATAACAAACAAGGAAATTACTGCTGCTAGATTAAGGCTTGAATCTAAAACTGCAGAAAACGCATTAAGCAAATCAACAAAAGAAGATTTAGCAGAAGAAGCACAATTAAAAGCCGATTTAATAAATTTAGAAACTGCAAAATTAACAAAAGCAAAAGAAGTTACTAGTCAATTAATTGCTTTAAGGGCAGAAGAAATTGCAAGGTTAAAAGAAATTGAAGATGCAGAAATATTAAGAAAACAAGAAGCTGAAGAATTAAAAAAAGCTAAAGAATTAGAAGACCAAAAAGCATTTGATGAATCGGAAAAAATAAGGCTTGATAAAATAAAAGCAAATGCAGATGAAGAAAAAAGAATTGAAGAAGAAATAGTTCGTTTTAAAAAACAATTACAAACTCAAAACTTAAATAATATTTCAGCAGGTTTTGGATTACTTAGTCAATTAGCAGGTAAAAACAAAGGTTTACAGGCAGCAGCAATAATTGGAGAAAGTGCTGTAAATGTCGCAAGGTCGGTTATAGAAACACAAGCATCAAATATTGCTATAACAGCACAAGGTGCAGCATTAGCAATTCCGTCAGGTGGTGCATCTATAGGAATAGCAGCTAAGTTAGTTACAGCAAACACAATAGGGGCAGGGATTGGAATAGCAGCAAATATTGCTGCAACTGCTAAAGCATTAAGTGCATTAGGAAAAGGGGGTACTCCACCATCACAACAGATTAGACCACCTGCCCCAATACCTGTGCCAACAGAAGAAAGCCAACCACCAAATTTTAATACAGTAGGAGCAAGTGGAACAAATCAATTAGCAGATGCTATAGGTGGTCAATCACAACAACCTGTTCAGGCATTCGTAGTTTCTAGTTCAGTTACAACAGCACAAGAACTAGATAGAAATATTATTGATGATGCTACAATAGGTTAAAAAAACAAAATTTAAAATTAAATACGTTATATTATTATGAGAATAGTTGAACTAATATTAGACGAAGAACAAGAAGAAAGTGGGATTGAAGCGATTTCAATAGTAGAATCACCTGCCATAGAATCTGACTTTGTTGCTTTAAAAACTGAAGAAATAAAGTTAGCTGAAATAGATAAAGAAAAAAGAATCTTACTAGGTGCTTTATTAATTCCTAACAAACCTATTTACAGAAAAGGTAGTGAAGGAGATTATTACATTTTCTTTTCAAAAGATACTATTTCAAAAGCATCACAAATGTATTTAAGAAATGGGTATCAGAACAATTCAACTTTAGAACACGAAAAAGATTTAAAAGGTTTGACATTGGTTGAATCTTGGATAGTTGTAGATGAGGTACAAGACAAATCTAGAAAGTACGGATTGAATGTGCCTTTAGGGACTTGGATGGGTGCAGTTAAAGTTAACAATGAAGAAATTTGGAATGAGTATGTTAAAACAAATAAAGTTAAGGGTTTTTCTATTGAGGGTTACTTTGCAGACAAAATGGAATCACCTAAAGAAAAGGTTAAAGAAGATATGTCAAGTGAAATTGATAAAAAGACGTTACTAAAAATAAAAGAAATTTTAACTTCTAAATAATGGGCAGAGACACAAGTAATAAAAAAACTTTTATACCATCTAGAACAAGTCCTACAGGGGGTTCTAGGGCTTGTTTATGTTGGGACACTAATAAGTATTCTATTGAATGCTGTGATGGTTCTATACAGGCTCAAGGCATAGGTGTGATAACAAGAACAGATTGAAAATGCAAAAAGTAAATTAATAATCGTTATATAAATAATATGAAATCAACCGAAATGTTAAATCAAATTAAAACACTTCTTAATATCGAGGTAAAACTTGAAGAAATGAAGTTAGAAAATGGAACTGTAGTAAGTGCAGACTCATTTGAAAAAGGAAAAGAAATTTTCATAGTAACTGATGATGAAAAGGTAGCAATGCCTGTCGGAGAATATTTACTAGAAGATGGTAGATTAGTAGTTGTTGAAGAAGAAGGTTCAATAGCAGATGTTAGAGAAGTATCTGATGAAGTACCTGCTAAGGAAACTGAAGAAGGTGAAGAAATTACTTCTGACTTAGAAGAAGAAGAAAAAGAAATGGCTGATGTTGCAGATTGGGAAGGAATGGAAAAAAGAATCCAAAACCTTGAAGATGCTATTGCTGATTTAAAAGGTGATAAGGAAAGTAAAATGGAAGAAGATGAAGAAGTTGAAATGGAACAAGAAGTTTCAAGACAACCAAAATCTAGAACCATTAAAGAAGAATTTTCTGAAGAACTTTCTAAAGAACTTTCTGAAGAAGTAAAAACAGAATTATCAGAACCTGCTTCTAAGCCAATTAAACACAATCCTGAAGGAGAAACACCTCAAAAAACAAAATTTGAATTTGCAAAAGGAAGATTCAATACAACTTTAGACAGAGTATTAAATAAATTAAATAAATAAAAAAATGAGTAATCTAAAAAACGTACAATTAGCGACTGCTGTAAACATAACGACGACCTATGCAGGTGAGTTCGCAGGTGAGTATATCGCAGCTGCTTTGCTTTCAGCATCTACTATTGATGATGGAGGATTAACAGTAAAGGCAAACATTGCTTTTAAAGAAGTGATTAAGAAATTAGCTACAGGTGCTTTAGTAAGCCCTGCATCTTGTGACTTTACACCAAACAGTTCAGTAACATTAACTGAAAGAATTATCCAACCTGTTGAATTACAAGTAAACCTACAATTATGTAAGTATGACTT
>Ga0307488_10001213_pt1 | contig 21520 bp, 4 predicted proteins | sample SB02metaG_FD_202248 | JGI IMG/M metagenome (GOLD analysis project Ga0307488, IMG submission 202248) | Sea-ice brine microbial communities from Beaufort Sea near Barrow, Alaska, United States - SB 0.2 | ecosystem: Environmental > Aquatic > Marine > Coastal | place: USA: Alaska | collected 2017-05-06 | reverse complement strand
CTCTTGCTTCGTGTGCTGTAGGTTGCGCTACTTGCTAACCACGGAATACTAAGTTCGTATTCAAACACTGTGTCGTTTGCTGTACCCAACACATACATCCTTGTACCATCTGTACTAAGTTCAACAGCAGTGGCACTGGTTTCTTGACTATTGATGCTTACAACACTAATATTAGCGGCTGTGTTTACGCTCCATGGTGTAGCAAGTCTATATTCATAAACGCTGTTACTGGTGTCACCGATTGCATACAATCTGTATCCATCTTCCCTGAAGAACAAACCTTGTACACTGCTATCCTGAGGAGCAACATTAGCAAAAGAAACATTACTTGCTGTAGTTACTTCCCATGGTGTGCTTAGTGTGTACTCGTAAACTCTATCAGTTGTGTCGCCTGCAACATACATTTTAGTACCATCGGGCTTAAAATACACATCTGTAACAGTTGCGTCTTGCGGCGCAACATTTGCGTTACCGTCAAGTTCTATTCTGTTTAAATCGTAACTGTTTGCAAAGTTACCGTTTACCACAATAGTATCTTCGTATGCAACGTTTGCGGCCCATGCTGTAACATTACTAGCATAGGTTATTCTATCAAACTTAATTGTGCTGTCTATGCTTCTAACTGTGTTGTAAGAGCCTTGACTGTCAAATTCGCTACTTAATACTGCGTATGCTGTTGCACCTTCACCTGTGCCATTGATTGTCACACTTGGTGTAGTGGTGTACCCTGACCCAGGACTAACAATAGTAATACTGGATATCGTACCGTTAGCGGCACTGATTGTGGCGATTGCATTTGCCCCAGTTCCGCCACCACCTGATATTTCAATATTAGGAGCCAATGTGTAATTTTGTCCTACATTGCCTATAATAATTTCACCAACTTCCAACTTGTAGTTGTCTGCATAAGGCTTGTACAAGTCGGTTGCAAAATATGTGCTGTCTGACGTAACTTGAATGTTAGGTGAGCGGAATATATTCTCATCTGCATACCAACGTGCTGGAATATCAAAGTCTGTCCAACTACCAGTTGCAGTATCAGTTTTGGTGTACACAGGAATAAATTCTTTTAGTTGTGTCCTGTACGGTTTAATTTCATTGATGTATTCTTCGTAGAAACTTTGATTATCTCTGCTATAAACAGGAATCTGATCCAGTGTGCGCAAAGCATGATATACAGCAATAAAACTGGTCTTGAATATCCAGTCCGGAGACTTCTGTTCTTGCAAAATATAATTTACCAATGCAAAGAATAGGTTGTTTGATTCAATTGCTAAATCGTCAATTAGAATCTGATTCTGTACTGCATCAAACAGTTTACCTATTTCTACTGAGGCTTGATTATCCAATGCTTCACTATCAAAAACAGTAGTATCAAATCCATATTCGTTGTTAACATCATACAAACTTGAACTGAATTCAACTGTGCTATTCTCTGCGGCAATGAGTGTGAGTGTGCCGGTTGTGCCAACTTCATAAATTAAGAAACGTCCAGACCCATCATCCAACACCTTAATATATTCATCTGCGGCTATACTAAGTTTTTGTATGTCGTTGAATGTATTCACAGTGTGATTTATTTCTTTACCAGTAACGTAACTTGTACTGTACCAATTTGTACTGGTCCACGCAAGCGAAGTTTTAAAGGCTTGAATTCTAACTAGATCAAACTCTTGGGTAACCCCATTAAACTCAAACAAAGTCCAACGTCCAGAGTATCTAGTGTCAGATGGTATTAATATCAAATATCCATCTGCAAAATCACTAGTATCAATATATGATAATTCAACAAAGGATGTTACTTGTGCATCAAATACCAGCGGTAACGCTTCTTCTGCGTAGAGATCTGTAGGATTGGTAGTTAATAACACAGGGTGCTGTATTAATATTTCATTAACTTTAACTATGTATTCCTTGAGTGCAGTTATTCTATTAACAAATACACTTTGTCTAGGAGTATTCAGTATACCAATTCTATCACCGGCTTTTAGTGATAGGTCAGGAATAAGTTTTCCGTTGACATCTAGTCCCTGTAAACTGTCTCGTATCTTGCTAACTACTCTAGCAGGTACAACACTAGTAGAGTCGCCTTGTTCTACCAGTTCAAATTCGTTATGTATTAATCCATTGTGTACCTGTGTGACTGTTGAGTGATCCACATGCAAAATAACATTGTTGCCTGTTAGTTTGTCGTTTACATTGTAAAGATTTAAACTATTTGTTGCCAGCGTTCCAATATACGGAACGTTTTGATCTTTTGGATTCTCAATGAATTCTTCCAATGTGGTAGTGCTTAATGTACGTAATGCTGTGTTTGGATCAACTGATACTTTACCGCTTACCCAAAAGTAAAACTTAGTAACAATTATTCCAGTGGCTGGATCTACTAGAGTTATTTGTGTGTATGCACTATCATCTGTATGTTTGGGTGTTCCATCCTGACCACTATCCACATACTGGCTTGGTAGCACATCACTTTCTACCCATTCATATATTATCACTTCACTGCCTGGGAATAGTTTACCCCAGTTATTGCTTCTATAGGTTAGGTTGCCTTGCTCATAGTCTATGAAACTTGCTTTGGTAACATCCCACCAGGTTTTTCCTATGTATTTGGTGCTCCAATAGTAAGAACTATTGAGTATTGACGCACCCGAGGTTCCTGATACTTGGTTGTATGTAGCAGGGTCAAACTGTTCAATGTAATCAAGTTCTTGATCAACTAGGCCTAGTAGTTTTCCTTTGGCTGGGTCTAGTGAATCCAAGTAATTGCTTATAACTTGTGTTTCGTTATTATAAAGGAACACGGAATTAACAGCATCAACTGCAACCCTTGGTTCCTTGTATCTTAATAAGTCCCATCCTGCTTGGCTATTTGAATTGTAGTAACTGTAAACACTACCACCGCCTGTTACAACGTTAGCATCGTTGGTTACACCTACAACCATAATATCGTTTACTATATCTACTGCGGCACCAAAGTTGTATCCTGTTTCTAGATCAGGGCCAGTAAGTTTCTGAGAAAATGCAAACAAGGCCGGGAACTCCTCGGACTCCTGATGACTTGGCAGTTGATCGTACATGTATATTGCACCACTATCTCTCACCAGTGCAGTAAACTTGGTAGACAAACTATCAAATATAGTCTCTCTGTTACTCAACCCTACTGTAGCATTGTTGTTAACATATAGATCAAACGTGGTTGGCGTTGTGATGTCTGCACCGTCACTGCCGATTGCCAACTTGCTGTATCCTTGACTTAAGCCAATTGATGTTCCGAATCTTTCTCCGACGTTATTTGGATGTTTAATAACCTGTGTATGCTTGTAAATTTCTATACCGAGATCTGCAAGTCCAGTTCCTGTGCCACCGGATACTATGTTTAATCTTTCTGACGCAACCTGTACGTTGCTTGATACCTGTAATCTCCAATGACTTTCTGTCTCGCCAGTTGTGGTGTTGGAAATAGATACTAGTGCATTGCTTGCAGTTACACCAGGAATTCTTTTGCTGTTGATATCAACAGCTACATCTGTTATTGTGGTACCAGTAAATTCAACAAATCTATCGTTGACTATTATACTGTCGCCGATTGTGACTGTAGCATTGCTCACTGTTCCTGTTACGTTACCGTATACTCTACCTACGTTTACCAGTCTGGACACTGCTCCTGCACTGTAACGATCTACAAAGTATGTAGGACTGCTTACGTACAAATTGCAACCTGTGCCACAAACTTGCAAATCACTACCAAACGTTTGTCCATTAACTCCTGCAATATTACTGGAGATAATTTGATCTTGTACAAAGTTGTTTGTTTCAACACGCAGTATGCTTCCAGCTCCAGGAGCAGAAACAAACTGTACACTGCTTGGTAATACTATTAAATATCCCGATCCTTCAACCAGCTCAACGCCGTCAAGGGTTACACGATGGTCTGTTCCGAACGTGTCGGGTGCAGTATACGTGCTACTGGTTCCATCTGTTGTGAATTCTGTTATGGTCCGATGGTAAGCATAAGCAAGTCCATCATTGGCAACTGTACCGTTAATACTCTTGTTTGCACCTATTGCAACAAGACTTCCGCTACTGTTTGTGCCTAAACTTGAACCAAAGTCTGTACTAGCATTTCCTGAAATTGTGCTTATTTGCGTGTAGAAGTTTTCTCTATGAATCAACTGTATTGCATCTGTAATTGCAGGAGGTGTTACGAATGTAATAGTATCGCCACTGAACGAATATTCTATTGTTGGTATAAGTTCAACTGCACTCAGCTGGTTAAACACTATTGTGTCAGAAGCGTTAGCAGATGATACAGACAAGTTAGAGAAAGTAGCAGTTGCTGAATTCACTGCCACAGTGCTTATGTTTGCGCTGGTATTTGCTCCGTTAATTGCAATGTTTGAAGTAAAAGGTGCATAGTTAAATGGACTACTTGTTGCAGCCGAGTCGGTTAGGAATGCGGCAACGTTTCCACTTACTACAACTACATTTGTGTTGGTATAGTTGTATGCTCCACTGTAAATAACTTCTGCACTAGCAGATCCCATGTAGCCTGCATTAGCATGAGTTATTGTGTCTCCAACATTGACAGTAATATTAGAACTTTGTAATGTTAATGTAAACTGTGAAGTTGGCAACTGCTGTAGTGCAGAGCTTCTAGAGTTAAGTTGGTAACAAAAGACCTTGTCTGCACCAGGTGCTCCGACATACAGGTATATTCCATCTCTGCTCATTGCAAGACTACTACCAAACAAGTCAGATGCACTACCACTTGGGTCAGTTATTATTTGTTGTAGGAAACTGTCTTTGTACACATAAACGTATCCTTTCCCACTAGAGCTGTCCGGGGCACCAACCACAACATATCCATTACCATTGGTAACTTTTGCACCATAACTATCAACACCTGTGCTACGACTAAACAAGGATGATACCAAAGACCAGCTGTTTGTTGTTGATCTACTGAATGTGGATAATCTTCCTGTGTCTGATCCTGGAGCACCCACATATAATGTTTGTGCATTATCGGGTTCTAGGCTTACACTAGATCCAAAGTTATCATTGCCTATGTACTTGCTTTCGTCAAGTTGTACTGTACTGTTAAACGCCCACGGGCTTGTTTTGTTGTATACTGCCCAGTTTTGTTCAGCATCGTAACTTTCTACCCAAATTTTATCGTTTTCCTGCCACCCTTCTAACGGAATGACAGATTCAATATCTGCAGGTGTGGCAATTTTTGCACTGGTTAATTTAAACAGTATTCCAGTACCTGCCACAGACGACTCTTCAATCATCTGATTAAGATTTTGATACAATGTGATACGGAACTGACTTGGGTTTACTACTGATTCTACTTTGTATACCCCATCAAACCTATCATCAAAACTTCTAATAATTATCACATCGTCTGCGCTGAGTCCATGATCTGCATTTACCAAAACTTCAACAATCTCGTCTTCAACAAAACGCATCACAAACACAGCACCATCAATGTAACTTGCTCGGTAAACGTTCCAGGTACTGTTAAAGTCTCGTGCTACCCAAATTTTGTGGCCTGTGCCTATGTTGTCTACTATGTCTGTTAATGATGCAAAATCAGTCAAGTCATACAGTGTTGTGTCTACGTCTTCAAGATTTACAAATCCTGCGACCGGCAGTTGTCTAAGTGGGGCAAATTCGTCGTTGTTCTCAGTGCGCAAGAAATTAGGATTATATGCGCCTTCAATCTTCAGTATGTCTGATTCTGTGATTTCTATTGCATTGTCCTGCGCAACAACATTTTCATCTGTCAGTTGTATTGCAGTTGGGTTGCTTTCAACTTCGGACTCTGCTAGGATTATATCAATTGACAGGTTAGTGTCTAATGCTCCGTACTCACCAACACGCACACCCCAGGACTCATACCAATCTATACTGCTGTTTAGATCGCCAAATTCTGCACCTTCTAATGCAGTAATTGAATTAACTGATCCTTTTTGTGCAATCATACCCTGGTAGAATTTGCTCTGTGTGGTAACATCTACTCCAAGGTTGGTAAAATATTCACGTTCCCTAAAACCAATTAAACCATTGCTAAACAACTGTACTTCTTCGTTGGGCGGCTGAATATCTACATTGTAGAAATCTTGACCCAATACTGAGTTTGTGGCAAAGTTTCTTATCATACCTGATCTTAGTTCTGACTTTTCTATCTGCTTCCATTTGGTAGTTTGAAAGTCATTGTCAGCAGTTATGTTTTCAAGTGCTGTGAAGAACTGTGACTTGTTCTGTACAATTGATCCTTTGAGGTAGTCTGTGCCACCGCTCCAAATGTCAATCTTATCACTACTGTACACAAAGCCTGGCAATTCTAAACTGCCGTTCCAGCCATCTGACTTGTATCCTGTGAGTTTTAATCTGTACTGTCTATTACCCAATTCCGGTACATAGATAACGTCGTTAAATTCTGTTGTGTTATCAACCATCAATAGATGTTCATATTGTACTAGATCAAATTCAGCAAATGCTATTGTTTGATCTCTATTAGACTGGAAAGTAAACAGGTTATTTTCTCTGTACACAGAAAAATTACTGTTCTGAACTATCTTAAAATTAATATCCAACACCCTACTGCTAAACGGATTGTTTTTTACTTCGTCGACTATAGCAGATTGATCAAATACTCTTATTCTTGTTGCAACTGGACTAAGTGCGATTATGTTTCCTTGGCGCCAACCCTGTACGCTCCAGTGCAAGAATTCTTTAACACTGAGTATCCAGTCTCTGGTTTGTAATAGATTATCATCTCTTTCGTCAAATATAAACCCTTGGCTTAAAAGGTAACGCTGATAACTTACCAAGAAGTCAACAACCTGTTGTTTGGTATTGAACTCAAACCCATATGGTATTGTAAATTTAGATTTTTGAAAGTCCCTGAAAATTATTCCCACTTCACCGTTTGAACTAACTTCATATGAGTTGTTGTTTGGTTCACTAGGAATAATAAAGAAGAATGGATTATTGAGATCGTATCCGCTTACTGTGTATCCGTTTGGTGACTTCTCTACTATAACTCCACTGTATGTAATTTTCCTTAGAGGACTGCCCTTGTAAAGATCGATCCTGTAGTTGTCATCTGGAATCACAACAGAAGTATTAATACTGCTAGGACTGTTTTGTTCTGCCAACAGTTCAATAAACCTCTTATCAGTGTAACCGCCTAACTTGTATGTAAGTTGTACATTAAGATTTGTTAGGTTGTTATGAACTGTAGCGGCTGCTTCGTTAACGCCAAGGTTCTTTACGTAATCAGTAATCCAGTTGATATAACCGGCTGACCGCTCTTTAACATCGGTTGCTACTGAACTGTCTAGGTATCCATTTACATTAATGTCGCTAGGCGAAATATGTTGATTGGTAGTTAGTACTTCAAATTGTCCTGTGAAACTGTTTCTGGTGTATCTGTGTACATCTGCTTGTAGTCCAAAGAACCTTGCTGGCTTTGCAAGTGCTAGTGCAGTTATAACAGCATAAGGAAAATCACTACTGCGTCTCCATGCTAATTCAGCCGGGCCAATGTCGCCAACAGCAAAACTGGTATTTGCTTTACTGCTGTCAAAATCTAGTACAAGTATTTGTTCTGGACTACGCAAGTTGCCATTATCGTCAACAGGTATAAATTGCGACAAGTTAGGCCTAGCATACCGTTGGTCAAATCCTTGACGATCTCCGCTGTGAACATAACCTAAACTTAGGTCACTCCATAATGTGCTGTTTCCTCCTGTGTATGGTGCCGCTCCGTAACGATCTTGCCAGTAGTCTGGTTTTTCGCTGAAGCCCAACATCTCCCAGGGGTGAGTGTGTGGTCTGTCTGTGTCGTAAAAGTATCTATAGATACTTCTCCATGTTCCTGGTAAACTTTCTCCATTTACTACATCTCTGAATAACTTGTAGTTCCAAGTAAACGGATCACTTGATTTAAAGTAACTGTTTGTTGTGAAGTCAACTCTATTAGTGCCAACCCACGACAGGAAGTTCTTACTCAGTATCTGTGTAAATTCTGCTCTAGAGTAGTCAGTGAGTCTGAACTTGCCAGGTAAGTAGTCATTGATGTTAAATGTATTTTCATTGTAGTCTACTTTGATATTACTGTAGATTCTACGCTCTAGTTCCAACAACAAGTCGTCTCTGATATCGTTGAACGCTGGTGTTAAACTGCCGTCATGGCCTTGAATCACGTTGATTGGTGTGCGCATGGTGTTATCCAAGTACTTCTCAGGTACAAACTTTGGATACATACCCATCTTACTGGGTGTTTCAGGAACAAAACTACCGTCAGTATCAGAATACTCAACTATATCAATTTGATCGTTAAACAACAACACATAGTTGCTAGCGAAAGTTATTGCGGCTCTGGTTGTGCTAAAAGTATAGTCCTGGCCTTTGTTCAACAGGGTCTTGGTTTCAACATTGTCAACTGTTCTTGTGATATAAACCAACACTGCTCGATTGCTAGGTACCTTATCGTTAAACACGCTGGTTATCTCGTAACTTCTAATATCTGGATCTAGTACTGTGTATGTTGGCACAATGTTGCGACTGTCAGTACCATGTGGTACCATATCACTGTGGAACCAAGGAAAACTAGAGTCTTTAACTGCATGCATGTTTGCAATGATGCTGTCAACACTTGATTGCACATTGTTAAAATCTATGTCAATCTTACCAGCAGTTTCTAAAAACTTGTTTTTAAATTTAGAATATTCTTTGTTTGCTAATCGTGTTGCATCCACGAAATTCATAGTTGGGTGATTCAAGAACAAGTTTGAGTATAACACAGGAGCACTATGTTGAAGTATACTGCCTGACGCATCTTTGTAAACTATGTCTCTAAGATTACTATCTCCAGGAACACTGCCAATAACATTTAAACTGTTGTTCTTTAAAGCAATCAAGTGATTACGTATTTGTCCTAACGTCAACGAGCTTAAATTTTTATTAAGTGTATTGATGTCAAGATTAATTGGAACTTCATAGTATGCATCACTGGATGCCGGGATATTCTTGTTGTAAATAGCAACAAAAACACTGTCATCTTTTGTTAGTAAATCAGGATTAACCAATACTGCAAAACGATCTACAACTTTGGTTGTTATAAAGTTTCCAGATTCGATAAACTTGTTGTTGATGTATACTTTAATAAATGGGAAATCAATACTTACATCTGGTAATTCAGTAACAGGAAATATATTAGTAACACCGTCAAATACAAAATCATAAATTTTATATTGTTTGCTGAATGTTGTAGCAATTTGCCAAATGTTGTCTCTGTTACATGTTGTAGTTGAAACATTCTTTTGTAAGTAGCCGCGATTTATCTGAGCGGATTGTACTTCGCCATTACTGAGTATATAGGTAAATGTCTGATTATCAAAATTATTTTCGTATTCAATATCACCGTTGTTTGCTATGTTTCTATAACTTAACGGAAATCCCAACGCTGTGTCGTTGGCACCAGTGCCACGTTTGTATGATATAATCTTGGATCCTACAAACGTGCTACCAGTGTATGTTGATAAATCTCCAAAACTTATACCATTGTTGTCAATGATATCATACAAAGGTTCTTGGTTGGTTGATGTTTTTTCCTGTGCTACTGTCCAGGCTGTGCCATTGAACTTCCATTGCTTTCCGCCATTCTCACCAAACAGTACAACTGTGGTGTTACCGTCTTCTACTGTGGCGTCACTTGCTTCTACTAGGTATGCTTTGTAAACATCGCCTGGTTCATCAACGGCTAGTTGTATACTAAACTCAAAAATCTTGTTTCTTACATTGTCGTCTAGGTCAGAAGCAAATACAACTCTATCCCCTGTTGTTAGTGTGAGTGTGCTGTTAACTACCAACACTGTGGTGTCAACTGATACTATTCCTTGTACCTGCTGGAAAGCTCTTGTTATACTAGTATCCAGTATATCAATTGGAGCTTTAGCAACTGCGCCTGAATTATAAAGTTGATAGTCAGCTTCAAATTCAATAATTGGGCGCAATGCTCGTTTGCTTTGATTGTATTCTACTGTTGCATTGTTATACTGTGCTGTGCTTTTGATAACGTCAGCATGCACCCACCTGTTTGCACGTGACCACGGATTCCTATCCAAACTTGATTGATTTATTGTGATGTAGTCAGGGTCTGCAGGTTCTAAGAACAAACGCAAGGTTGCGCCTGCTCCTGTGCCGCCTGTTACTGTAACAGGATTAGTAGGTAAAACACTATAATTACCTGTGGATTTTACCTTAAACGTCGCCATAACACCACTTGTAGGAGCACTTATTGTAACGGTTGGTACTATGTTAGTGTCAATGCCGTAGTTGCCAGAAGAAACAATAGTAATTGCAGTAACCACACCATTTGTCAACGTTGCAGTTGCTGATGCCGGTGATGCTGAATTAGTAAAAGTTACTGTGGGCGTAGTTAAATATCCTGACCCACCATTTACAATTGTTACAGATGTTACTGTGCCAGTACTGCTGTCAAATTCCACTGTGCCTGTTGCAGTATCCTGTTTAATGGTGTCAACTACTGCAACTGCTGATTCTGACCCGGTACCACCTTGAATGGTAACACGATCGCCAACTACATAACCAGTACCGCCTTGAGCAACAACACTGTCGTAAATAGTTTCTACACTGATCAGTTCATCACTTGGAATCAGTCTAATTCCTGTGCCTACTCCTTGCACATAGTAATCTTTGTTCTGCCATGTTGCAGGAGCACTAGAATCAAAATTTACTTTCATTCCATTGGTAAACACCACTCCGTTGGGACTGATATAGTTCACTTTGCCAACAATATCTGTACTTGGATCTAACTCCGACCCTGTTGGTTCAATTAAATTAATAAAACCAACTGCGTCAACATCTTTGTCGCTCTGGTAGTATATTGTTGTCAATGGTGCTGTGATGCTGGGTACTTCGTTATAAAGTCCATTTCTTCTGAAGAATTCTTTACTGGTATTTTTGGCACCACCGTAAATTCTAACTTTGTGTTCATTAGTAACTGATGATTTATTAAGCAACAGAATTCTATCGTTGCCATCCGAATCGGGTACAATACTGATTGTGTAGATGTTTGTTCTATCTGCAAGTGGTATTAAATTGCTTTGATCAAAATAAACAACACCGTCAACTGTTCTAGTTGTGTCTGTCCAAAAAGCATCGTCGATATAATCTCTATTGGTGAACACCACTGTGGCACCATCTAGATATGCAACTGGCCCATCTATGCCGCCGTATGTTGATATAAGTTCTGCAGGCTTTGCCCCTTGCAATTGACTGAATGCCAACTCAGTTGCATAACTCACAACCTCAACTGTTGGCATATTTGTGTAAACTTCTTGTGCATTAATCTGTGGTACTGTAAACTTCACAGTACCTGAAGACAAACCGTTATCACTGACTCCAAGCACAGATCTAGTTCGTAGATTACTGATGTCTGGATCCACTCCGTTAGCACCAGGTTTTGACTGTATAAAGAAATTGTTGCCTGGTTCGTTTATAACAAACTCGTACACACCACCACGAGCCAGTGTTAGTGAAGGGTTAGGAACATTGCCATTTTCTGAAAATTCGTAAGCATTGTTGATTGGGTTGTATGTAACAGTGTAGGTTATCTGTAGGTCTACCAGGTTACTGGTAATTTGTACAGCACTTGGTCCAGTACTTTCCCAGTAGTATTGACTGAAATTAATTAACTTGTCTAGGTCAACCCTAGGATCGTATGAGTAGTACTCGTTGTCAAACAATCGACTATGGTTATTCTTTAAACCACCATAGTATTCTATCTTGTTAACAGTATCTGTATAAGTTGTAGCAAAACTGGTTTGATTGGTGACTTGATCTTTGATAACCACACTGGGCTCAAGTTGATAATCTTGCCTACCAGTGGTACTTTCAGCAATGTAACTGTCTGTGGCCTTGTAAGAAGGCGCTAACTTACGACCAATATAACCATTAACTTGTTTTAGTTGTGGTTCACTTATCAGTTGATCAACAGTAGCATTTAAAAATTTCTTATTAGTCTCAGTCTGAAAAACGTCAGGTAAAAACTGGTGTGTCTTGGTTACTGCCATTGTTTGCTTTCCTATGCCCTGTTAAGTTGCCCTGCTGTAATAGCAGAAATTATTTGTACGTTGTCTACTGTTGCCGCGCTTGTGAAAATTTCATTTGCTTCGGCGTTTATTTGGTATAAGTCGCCAAAACTGTTGTTTGATGCATTTGGGACAATAATAATACTACTGACGTTTGGAGTTAACTTGGTGTGCAAAAATGCACTAAGTTCACTAAAGTAAAATGTTTCACCAAAATCCCAGTTGTTAACGTCAAAGTATTCATTGACTGCATTTATAACAAGACTCTTAACTTCGTTGTCACTGACGTTTACGGCCGGGTTTTTGACCACTTTGAAAGTGGAGCGTAATGGTTCTTTTGCTCTATTGCCAAATAGTGGTTTAAACTCAACTGAGTTGTAAATCAATGTATCGCTAATTGTTTTTAATTGTTCAATTGAGCTATATTCTGTTTGCAATTCTGTGCCTGTTGGTGCAACAGGTTCTGTTACTGTGTTTGTAGTATCTGTGATGTATGCAGTGTACTGATCGCTATAATCTTTGGTTAACAAATACAAGTCAATCAAATTGTTTGGACTTGGATCTATTCTTCTGTTATTGGGCGCATTGTGTGTATAAGAAAAGTTAATGTTGTCTCTTCCATTTCGTGCTTTGTAATTAGTAAGCAGTGTCAATGATGTTCCACTGGACTGATAGAACTTGTCTTCGGTGTATGCATAGAACACACTGTCCACTGGGTACAAGTCAATATTGTTTATGATTTCTGTTTCTGTGGTATAAACACTTACTATGTCAGCACGACTAACTGGGTCATACAATAAGAAATCAGTAGTTGTGGTTGACTGTTTGAAAAATACAAACTTGTTCTGTGGATTAACTGATGAATCTACAAAAGTATTAAAGAATGTTGGGTCGTCTGGAACACCATCAAGATTGGTATCCGGGAATGTAACAAGTATTTTCCTGTTGTCTTTGTATCCATCTGCATTCAGTACTTCGTCGCTTATTTTCCAGGTCTGACTATAAAAAATACTATCTGCACTGTCAGGCTTTGTGTTTAGTCTTAGAATTTTTACAGCGTCTTCTCTTGTGGATGCAGTTCTTGAATCGTATGCTCTTACACCAGGATCAAAATAGAATCTTGTTTCTCTTACACTTTCAAACAGATAATCAATACCACGTGACGTGGCGATGTACTCATTGTTAAGAAACTCCAGTTTCAAGAACCAACTGTTGTCAAGTCCCGTGCCGGATGTGTTTCCTGCATTTGTTAAACTAAAATTGCCTGTGCCAATGTTTGACTCTTCAACTATTGTCCATTCCATTTCATCTACATCATAACGTAATGCAAATGTTTTGTAACTTAGGATATTGTTTACAATATTAGTTATCAGCGTTGTTGACCAGGCGCTATAAAACACAGGAATAACTGATGACACTATTGCTGTGCTGGGCACAACAACACTCAGTGTGGCGTTTCCGATTCCTGGTGTAGTGTACTTGACTACACTGGCCCAAATGCTAGTGCGTTGGAACTCTGTTGTTGGAGTTCCAGTGACCAATTGGTTTTGTGCATTAAAAAATTTGCCGCTTGGAGCAGTAAACTGAATCAACGCACCTTGTGTCAAGTATGTGTAGTTGTCTGATGTAAATGTTCCTTCACTTCGACTGCCAGTATTTGACACCTGTGTCCAAGTGGCAGTTGGTGTTTGTCTAGTGGCTGTTTCGTAGTACAGATGCTTGGATTTATCTGTACCTATCAATGACTGCAATGTATTTTGTACAATAAAGTTTACTTCACTACTGGATGTGAATGTAAACACTGTTTGTTCCGAAGTGTCTTCTTTGTACAACATCCCATCTTCAGCGAATATATTGGTGCTACTGTATCTACCAGTGGCATCAATTACATCCAGGTACCTGCTGATACCCGAACTTGATCTGTTAACTGCTTTTGCTTTAACCACAGTGCCGAAACTAGTAAATGGCAATGTGTTATAATCCTCGCCAGACACCATGCGATTCTGTGTATAGTATTGCTGTGGTGCTTTTGTTCTTATTTCTTCTAGTGACTCGCGACTGCTTGCATTTGTTACTGTGTACTGTAAACTTGCTCTGATTACAATTGTTTCTGTTCTTCCAGTAGCACTACGATAAGGAATAGTTATAGTAACGTTGTTCATTTCGTCAGGAGTAATTTTATAAGTTTGGTTATTTGACACTCTATAAAATAATCTGAACGAGCCTGTTGGAACGTTAGTAAAGGAGCCGTCGCCAAATACCAAATCAACTTGATCGTTTGCTCTTGAACTTACACTGTATAAATCACGGTCTGCTGTGTTGTTATAGATTACATTAATTCCAGACACTGCTGGAACTTTGGTCCAGGTCTTGTTTATTGCATTGTTGGTTCCCAGCTGATATAACCAAACATCATCATTGTTGATGTTGTCAAAGTTCACATTTACTACTCTGTTGGGCAGGTTATCAGCAATATTAAAATCTAAATTACGCAACCGACCTTGCTTGAAATACAAGAAATATCCAGTGTTGTTTGAAGAGTTGCCCTGATTGTCATTTTTATATAAAAAACTAAACTGTGCAGTTGGCCCAGGTGCCTTTTCGCTAACATAGTTGTAGTCAGCAGTGGTAGCACTTACTGCTTCAAACGGTGTGGCTATACCACCGATACTGGCTTCAAATGGTTGTACTGAATTTATGTTGCTGAGTAAACTAATAGCATACTCGTCTGTTTTGACTCCGTTAAGAGTTTTGGTTCCGCCTGGCTTGCCTACTGCTTGTGACGACACCAACGATGCATTGATAATTGCTGTAAACTGTTCAAGCCAGTTTTCATTTGTATTGTCGTTCCAGTTTATCAACTGGTTCGAAAGATTATTACCTTCACTGTCAGTGATGTTTTCGGTGGACACTACACTTTGGAACTTCAAGAAGCCCGATGCAGGTATATTACGTTTTGGGTTATAACTGATCAGCTTGGCTAGTTTGAGTATACTGTCTCTACGCTCTGCTGTATCAATAAAGTTTTCTCTAGCATTGAGATCTGTTCTGAATGCTAAACTTTGTCCTAGGAATGCAATCAAATCAATAAGCGCAACATATTCGCTTGACTCAGTAAAGTCATTGAAGTCTTCAGGATAGTAAGTACGCAAGTACTCAATCATGCTTTTGCGAATAGTCTCAAAGTCAAAACTTTGAAAGTTAGCGTCTTTAAATGTTTGATAAATTTTAGTCCAATCTTGTTGAACTAATAAACTGGTTTGTCTTGTAGTAGTAGCCATATGTCCATTAAATACCTGTTATTAGATATTTATGGCATTTAAAAACGGCTAATATTATACAGCAGTAAGTTTGTTGCTGGTAGAATCAAAGGTCAGGCTGAGCCTATCTGAGAAGTCGCCTGGTAGGAAAGTCATGTCTATTTCTATCTGCAGACCGTTGTCAAATTCATCTAGTATGACTTGATCTACACGCAACCTTGGGTCATATGTAACAATGCGAGTAACATCATTTACTATAGTCGACTTGACATCTTCTGTTAGTGGTTCATACAGAGCATTCCAAACTAAACTACCAAAGTTTGGATTCATGAGTTTTTGACCTTTCTTGATACTGAAATGATTGATCAAGTCTTGCTTAACCAATTCAAAATCAACAAGACTAAACTTTTTTGTTCTGTCAACTGTACTAAAACCTTTATATCTCGTAACCATATGTGTATTTACTCCGTTATGACTCCGGCCGCTAGTGTAGTAAACGCATATCTTCCAGCATTAAAAAACAACGACCCTGGTCTACCTTGACTGTCCACTATTGCATCGCCTTGAATCTTCCATTCTTTTACTTTTGTTGCAATCACTGACGTGTATACTGAACTTACACGATTACTGAGTATATCAATATTTGCCCCGGCTGAGCCAATTGCTCTCAGTTTGTCCAACCCTTCGACGTTGGCAAACAGTGCATTTTGCACAATTCGTGTTGTTTTCAATGACTCAGTGGTTAATTGTTCAACAGTCGACAACAACTTTCTCTCAGGCAGTGGCGTTGTAGAAGTTAACGTAAAGTCACTTGCGATATCAGAAATTCCACTGTCAACGTAGTGTTGAAATGCTGTGTCCGGACTACCTAAATAGGCCAGTGTGTTTGCTAGTTCAGTGATAAGAGTATTGGTGCGTGCAACAATGTAACTTAGATCTGTGTTGCGCAGTCTTGACACTGTGCCTGTTGCAATGTTACTGGTGATTGCTTTGCCTAATCTAAACGTGCTGTTGTTCACAGTGTCTGTCATGGTGTGTATTTCGTATATGCCGTTGAACGTACCTGCACCGGACACCTGCACTGGTAGTCCTTGAACCAACTCTGTTCTTAATCCTGTAGGAGCCACGTCACTTAGTGACTCGTTTGCACTGCCAATACTGCTAACAGGGTATTGTGCTAAACTGGTAACTGTTCCGGTGTCTACTGTTATAGCAATGTTTGCGTTGCCTTCATGTTGATCGGTGTAGTCAAATTCAAATAAGTTTATTACATTGCCAACTGTTTTAACTCCGTTGATTGAAGTAAGCAACACATTGGCTAGATTAGATTTGCCTAAATTTGTATCCACTGTTACAGTCCTCCCTGAGCCGTAACTGTGTGCTACAGGGAATGTGTTTATAAAGGCAACATTGCTTACTCGAGAAACATTGGCAGTAATATATATTTCTTCAGGTATGGTAAAACTGGTACGGTATGTGGATATATGATCTTGAAACTGGTGAGAGACTGCAAGATACCCACAGATTATGTCACCTGGAATATCTACTTCAAAAACTCCTGCGTCAAGTAGTGCCTGATACTGCTCAAGCAGGTATCGTTGCATTACACTGTCTTGTACTGCTTGGTTGCGCAAGAATGTGGACAGACTGCCTATTCCTTCTTTGTTGGTCCAGGCTTCGCCGTTTTCTGTGATGTATCCGTAATTGATCAAGGTTTTTATATGCGTAGCATATCTACCAAATCTTGGGCCTATGTTGTAAGCAAGATTGTTGCCAGACTCCATAAACCCAATTTGTGTCATCAACGACTTGATACTGCTTCTGCGCAAGCCAACAATGTCAGTTTTTGCACTGGGTATGCTTACTCCTAATGCAGTTGATGGGCGACTCAGTTGTGTTCTTGGCGCCAAGCGATCAGGACGTTGCGCTTGTTTTGCTACTATTATGCCTTGATTTGGGATAGCCATCTATATGTCCTGTTGTTTGGTACTAGGCTTAAGAGTTCCGTTGTTTCTCTGCAGGACTCCTGTTTCCCTTGACCATGGTTCATGTGTAGGTGTAAATGATGCGATGCTATCCAGTGTGCTGGTGTTGTCTGTAACCCACCTCTTGGTTCCAGGATCAAATCTAACATCATTCTGTTTGTATTGTTCTAATGGCGCAACACGGTCAGGAACTTTAATTTCAGCACCTGGTGTGTTAAAGTGTATGAACTCACCAGTCAACTGTAACTGGCCTTCAGTAACTGTCCACCCACTGAGTGTACCTGACTGTATTTTAAGTTCTCCACCTACTCTCAAGTTGTATCTGTTATCAACATCCACCAGATGCGAATTGGCAATACGCTCACGTTTGTCCTGTGTTTGTATCTCTAAATTTCTTTCTGCAAAACAATTAATACTATTGCCTGCTTGTATATTCACATTAGCATCAGAATGAAAGTTTATGTCTGACTCACTGCGCACACTGAATGTTTTTGCACTGTACACATTAACTGCCCCATTGGGTGCTAGTTCAACATAAGCATTGCCTTCTTTGTTGGTTATGTACATGATGTTTTCTGTGTCGTGCATCAGTATGGTATGCCCGCCGGCTGTGCGCAATCTTACTAAATTACTGTCACCATAAACATCGCCGTCGTCCATAACAAAAGTGTGGCCTCCTTTACGACTACGTACAGATTTTTCGCCAATGGTTTTTTTAGACAACTGCCGGTCAAGAGCTTGTTTATTACTGTTTTGATCAGCTGGGTCTTCTGACTCTCTTCCAGGAGAACTTATACCAAACACTGCTGAAGGAGCTTCGCGCTGACTACTACTGGTTATGGTTCCGCGAACCATGTCAGTTTCGAGTCCTTGCTGAATTACAACTTCAGATTGTACTGTATGCGCTACCCTTGGCTGACTAAGATAATCCTGTTTGTCTGCGTTTGCACCAGCGGCAGTGCTGTTCAAATTAACTTCACTAGCCGGCAATCTAACATCTTGACTGTTCAATCCTCTGCCGGTTAAACCATCTGTAGCAGGACCCAGTACCAATTTGTCGCCGGTTAACGAACTCATACCTGGGGTCATGTGCCGTGAATCTACTGTGGGTATACATGCAAACCAATAACCTCTACTACGATCACCGGACACAAAAGTTACCAATACTTGATTTTCAAGGTCAGGGGGTGTAGTCCATATACCATATGATTGTTTCTCAGCTCCGAACTTGTCAAAGCCACTGCCTGTTCCTCTTGTGCTTCCAGCATAAGGACTAGCATAGGTTACTATGTGCCAACTGGTTGGACTTTTTTGATCGCCACCAAGATCAGGTATGTATACTGATATCCTTCCCAACCTGGCAGGGTCTACATTGTTTTTTACTATGCCAATGTAAGGACCTGAGTCAAGTTTTATACCAAGCGTCTGGTCCTTGTCGTAATCTCTGCTTACATTTAATTTAGTTGAGTCTGCCATGTATTATCCGGTTGCACTATCATTATTTAATTGAATTTGAGTAGCCAGCGCACTATTATTGAAGTTATCAGCCTGCTCACTATCATTGACATTAACTGGAGCAGATTCTGTTACCTGCTGTGGCTGGTCTGGTGTGCCTGCGCCATTGACTATAGGGAACACTCCGTCAGGATCCTGATCGGCTGCTTCTTGTAATGCACCTATGTTATCGGGCTGTATATTGAATACGTTTTCCACCACCTGCGGAGCTGGTGCACTGTCGTCAACCTGTTGATTATCTTGTAATCCAGGTTCTAGAACCAGCTCGCCAGCGTTGGCAGCCTGCTCAAGTTGTTCTGTATTATCAAATGTACTGTTGGGCATTTTGATCAAGTCCAGATGTTGACTAAACACTCCGCCCTTCAATTTGGTGTCAACTTTTATTACTTTATAGACACCGTTAAAACTGCTGTTGAGTCTCTTGCCATTTAGCAATGTTATTGTTTTTCCAGTTTCTGATCCTTTGTTTACTATGCCCAACTCGTCGTCTATGTCTATTGTTCCGCCTACTATTATCTGAACAAAAACCTGCTTTGTGTCAAATATTATTTGCCCAGTTGGCGTAATAGGCGCATCAATGTTGTTATCAATTACAAACTCGTCGTATCCTGCCTTGCCAGGTTGATAATAAACATCGTCCTGTTTAATAAATGAAGGATCGCCTATAATTCCTAGTCTAACATTGAGCATGTCTCCCCTGGAACTGCTGTATATACTGTCTGCAATGTCGTCTGCAGTGTGTGCAGTAGGACTCTCGTTTGTGTTGAGCTGTCCTGTATCGGAAACTGAAGCACCACGAGAAACAGTTTTAACAGCTGGATCGTTATCTTTGTTTTGGTCTTGCGAAATAGCCACTTTGCCAGAAGGGGTAGCAATATAGCTAACTGATTCAGGATTCTTTAGAGGATTGCTAGTACCACTTGTTGATTTTTCGTTCTTGTTCTGTGTCCACGCAGTGTAGTAGGCTGTGTCAAAATCAATTCTAAAGTCTATGATGTCTACATTTTGTCCAGTATACAAATAGCTGTAACTTCGCACGATACTGTCTTTTGCAATCTTGGTTTTGTGAAAATCCGGATGATATGCATTAGCAACTTTATATGGCACAACATTGTATGTTAACGTTTTAGTGTAGGCTTTTTGTGTTAGATCAAAGGAGACCAGTTCAACCTCTGGGATGATTTTATACCAATCCAGGAATCTAAAATCATCCAGCACTGAGGTGCCTCTGCCTTCTCCTGTTTGACCTTGAGAAAAATTTTCGTAAAGTAGCTTCCATTCATCCAATTGTTCTGTAATATAACTGCTTGATCTCATTGCACGATCAATCAGTGTTACCATGTTTGTGCCAGCGGCAACTTGGAATGCTTGTACAGTTCTTGACTTTATAACAGATTGAAAGGTCTGTTTTTGACTTTCTTGTTCTTTTGACATTGGCGCAGTGCGTGTTTCAAACACAATATTGTCCACAATCTTGGCATTTCTAAACTTTTCATCAATGTTGAACTTCACCTGTATAGGCGGGTCTTTAAAAGCCTTGTTTGGGCCTGCAATGCTAGTATAGTATGAGTTGATAGCATCAGCATAACTGGATACTAATACGTTTGGTTGAGCACCAACAAAATCCGCCAGCAATGCGTCTCGCTCAGACTGAGATAGTCCGGCGCCGCCTCGAGGTTGGTCCGCTAAAAATTTGTCCAAATCAGATTGAGCACGCTCTTGATTTTTTTTCTGTGCAGCCGTGAACTCTCCTAGTTTGTTGTTTGTCCCAAAGAACTCCCCAACAGTTCCGGCTTCACATGATATCTCCACTGGTACTGAAGCCTGCGATTGCTGGAATGCTGTATGATTAAAAGGTATGGCTTCTATGCGATACTGTGTTCCCCCTACGTTGGGACTGATATTCATCTCAATGAATTTAATAGGAATTCTTTTCCTGGTGTTGTCTATCACATTGTCTTTGTTAGAGGTTATGTCGTCGCCTGCATTGCCAATAAAGTCAATTTCTAATAGATACGGCTGGTCAAGATAATTTGGGCAATCAGCAGTTACTTCACACGCACTCATCAGTCTATCCAGCAAAGATATTCCGTATGGTTCTACAATATCAAACCCCACAGTGATTGCATTGCTTGCTTTGGTTGCCCTGTTCATTCCGACTATAGTGGTCATGTTTAAATTATCAATAAAAAATTCTTCTTGAAAATCTGGATGCCTGCCGGGCTGACCACTTAGACCAAACGCACTACCTTCTTGCGCATAGCCACCACCACTGGATATTAACACATGCTTGGGAACAAACTCGTTGGGGTTATCTATTAGATTTTTGTAATCACCCTTAGTTAAAAGATAAAGAGTGATCCTGTATGTATAAGTGTTGTATTCGTGTAGTACGTTGGATCGTGTGGTCACAGGACTTACAGCTAATTCTTGTTGTTGCTGATCCAACGGGGTAGTCACAGCTGAGTTGTTGCCAACAGTGGCAGGGATATCTCCGCTTAGATCTCCATTGAATCCAGATGCGGCATCGTCCTCACTGCTTACTATAGCAGGAGTTTCTTCTTCAACTGTACTGCCATCAAATCCAGCGGCTTTGTTTTCTTCTTCTTCGGTTAACGGTTCTGGATTG
>Ga0307488_10001212_pt1 | contig 21522 bp, 29 predicted proteins | sample SB02metaG_FD_202248 | JGI IMG/M metagenome (GOLD analysis project Ga0307488, IMG submission 202248) | Sea-ice brine microbial communities from Beaufort Sea near Barrow, Alaska, United States - SB 0.2 | ecosystem: Environmental > Aquatic > Marine > Coastal | place: USA: Alaska | collected... | reverse complement strand
TTCGTTTGATCTCTGCAATGTTTCTAGATACTTCGCTGCGATGAGACCTACCTCTCTATGCCTGTCGTCAGTTGACTGCATGTACTTCATTAAGTTGGTAAGCAAAACCTTTGTTGCGGCGCGGTCTTCGTTAACGTTTCTTGTTGCGTCTTCGAGGAACTTATCTAAATCTTTCTTCATAAACTAAATATCACTCCCTACGAATTATCCCCACGGTCATATTTGAGAATGAAATACCTGTACCTTGTTCGCATCTTATTGAGCGTGTTGACAATCTGCTTAGTTTTCAAACCTGTCATCTCCCTCAAATACAAGTAAACTGCTTTTTTGTTTAGGATCTCTATATCTTGAACATTTTCAAGAAGTATCTTTACCGCTTTTATTACCCTCTTTTCATTGTCTTTTACAAACAGGTTAGAATCAGACCAACGGTCAACCTCACTATTCAGATGATACCAAAATTCAGACTTCTCCCTCTCTCTAAGATAGGTGTCATCGTTGTATATCAGTTTTTCGTGTTGATTTTCTTTTACAATCGATTCGTATGCCACTTCTCTCTTCATTCTTGTGGAGTTCTTTTTCAACTGGTGTATAAACCAGTGCTTAGTGATCACAGAGAAATACGAGAATGCTTTAGATCCACGTGTTGAATCGTATTTGCTAAGGATTGTTGTCAACCAAACTTTACAGTCGTCCTTGAGAACGTCGATGTTCGGTATGTTAGTGAACTTGTAGGTGTAGATAATTTTATCTACCATTTCACTAAAGGCAGGTTGTATGTATTGTATGTAGAGTTTTTCTCTTTTATCTCTGGACTCGGTAATGCAATATTCTATGATTGCCTCTTCGTGTACACTAGTGAAATAATAGTTTTTATTCTTCTTCCGTGGCATTCCCTTCCTCTTCTTCGGGACCGACGATTTGCATCAAGTCCTCATAATTGTCCATTTCTTCTAACATCTCCCTTGAGTGGTCTAAAAGTGCCTTAAGTGTCGCATCGCCATAAAACATTTCTGCCTCATGTACTTGTTCGACATGTGATCTGAAGGCATGTACCATGCTATAAAACGTTTCGAGGTTTGTCCCCACTACGTATATCCTTCTAGCGAGTCTGGTTGAATAGAAAATCAAAAAACCATTCAATACTACTGACAAAATCAACAATATCTCCAACATCATTTTAGCATCCCTTCTTTCACTCTTTTCTTCTCTTGTTTTAGATCTCTTTTTGCTTCTTCAATATGTGATATCACAACATCACCTGCTTTCTTTTTAAACTTGTCTTCTTTAATACTATGTGTAAGTTCTGGAATAACTCTTGTTATGTTTTCAGATTCGCAAATTCCACATCCACCTCCCCAGTCATCACTCATTGAATGAAACGCGTTGAATGTATTAGTGCAATCTTTGCAATAGTATTCATATATTGGCATTAATCGCTTCCAACTGTGTTATTATTTTCGTTCAACATATCTGACGTATCGATGGTTGGAGGATTTAAAACAATAATCTCTTCTTTGTCATCTATCATCAAGTCGAATCCCTTCAGTACTGGAACAACATCTGCCTGATTCATCAAAGCATTTTGAAGTGCCATCATGATTGCGCCGAGTGCCTGGTCTGATAATTTCATTAGTTTTCTCCTATGTTTTCTAAAATATACTTAACCAGAGTATCGACGGATGTGTCAACACTTTCTAATCCGGTCTCAATTATTAAATCTGCGTCATCTGGATCCTCGAAAGGATCAGAGACACCTGTAAAGTTTGGAATGTGTTCTGGGTTAGTCTCTGGTAACAATGCCCTTCTGTACAATCCTTTAGGGTCTCTTTCGATAAGAGTATTCAAGTCACACTTAACAAATATTGTTTTTGCCAATGTGTTGTTTTCTTTTACTTCCTTCCGCACATCGTCATAAGGATTGATTGCAGACATGATACAAATCACATCATTTCTCGATAAAACCTTCCCAACGAAGGAAAGTCTGCGGATGTTTGTGTTTCTATCTTGTTTAGAGAACCCGAGATCACTACAGAGTCCCATGCGATACTCATCACCATCGATGACCTCTACATTGTGCCCCATCTCTCTAAGGATGGATGCTGCCTTGAAAGTCATCGTTGACTTTCCTGCTCCAGACATACCTGTCATTTGTACAAAAATACCACTCATTGTTCTTCTCCTAAATACTTAACAACTAACTCGTGAATCGACGAGTCCACGTTCTCTTTCCAAGAATCATTACCACTCTTAACACCTTCTCGAATATTGGTAGCAGAAATAAATCCAATGTTTTGTGGTGGGACATGTTCATTAATCTCGTAACCCACACCACGACCATAGTTCACACTCTCCACATCGGGAATTGTAACAACTTCAACATCACTGTCTCTATAAACTTCTTCAATCATTCTCACAGTCTGCTCTGTTGTGAATGGATTTTTTTCGTCTGGTGGAATATCCCTCACTGCGATTAGGATCGGTTTATCTTGAGATAATTTCTCATTGATCAACCACTTATGTCCGTTGTGAAATGGTTGCCACCTACCGATAAACATTGCTCTCTTAATCATCTGATACTGCTCTCCCTTTCAGTTCTTCCCAGTCTTTCTCCGGTCTTATGTTTAAATTCGTTTCCCAGGCGCCCTTTAGCACCTTGAGGTCCAACCCTATTGAGTTGGTGAAGGTAATAAATGCGTTGATGTCCTTGGGAAAGCAAGAACCTCCAAATCCTTTTTTGCCGTCCGGTCCAGGCACTTGTAAGTGTGAATCCCCGACTCGACCATCCGACACAAGACCACGAACCGCTTTCTCCCAATTGATCGTGCCTGTCTTTTCTGCCACCAGTTTCATTTCATTCATAAAAGAAACCTTCACAGCAAAAAATAAGTTATTAAAGTATTTTATCATCTCTGCTGTTTCGTAGTTTGTGGTTATGAAGTTATTTCCAGAAAATCTATGGTCGTAGAGTTCCTTGACCTTATTGACTGTTAAGTTTTTCTGTCCTTCATCTAAATCAGTCTCAAATCCTAGAACGATCCTGGACTGGTTTAAGAAGTCGAACCTTGCGTGACGCTCGGTCAAGAACTCTGGATTGAAAACGATTTGTAAAGTAGGGTGCTTTTCCTTAAGTCTCCTGGTTGTTCCAGGTACTACTGTCGACTTCAATACAAACACCGCGTTGCTCTCAGGAGATTTCGTCCTGTCAATATCAACAAACACGCTCTCAACAATCGAAAGATCAATGGTGCCATCTGCTCGCATCGGAGTAGGAACAGAAATAAAAACAACATCCGAGTCATTAACCACTTCTTCGAGGGTGTTAAAGGATTTGCTTGGGTCTTTATCAAAGATTTTGACATCCACACAAGGGATGAACGCATGGGCGATAGCGTTACCTACAAACCCATTGCCTACAATACCTAACTTCATCTACCCAACTCCTCTTTTAAGGTTCTGTATACAGAATTTAATCCCTCTTTGAGAGAAACCTTACTCTCCCATCCATGTGCTTTGAACTTGGATAAGTCTGCCTCTGTAAACATTACATCACCAGGTCTTGATTCTACATAATCGAACTTTTGCCCTGGGAAGTATTGTAACACAGTTTCTTTCATTTCATTTAAAGAAATGTTTTGTCCAGATCCAATATCGTACCAATGTCCCCAAAGGTCATCCTTACCAATGTTTTCTGCACAAAATATGTTAGCAGACACAATGTCATCGACATGAGTCATGTCCCTGCGCTGTTCTCCATCACCAGTAATGTATGGAACCTTCCCTTCTGTAATAAACTTCTTCCAATTACAGACTACTGTGGCATATTCGCTGTCTGCTTCCTGATCGTAAGAATAAACATTGAAATACCTCAATGCTACTGTCTTTAGTCCATACAGTTTATTATACAACAATGTCTCCATCTCTCCAACATATTTCGAAAGAGCATAAGGACTAGCAGGTCCGTCGCCATTTCCGACAACCGAAGAGGAACTGCTGTAAACCACAGGAATGCTATTCTTCTTCGCCCATTCCAAAACAACCGTAGTTGAATTGATGTTATTATTCATAACCATTCTTGGATGTTCAACACTAAACGCAACTCTAGGGATTGCCGCGAAGTGCACAACAACATCAATTGGATTGACCTGATGGTTGACATAAAGTCCTTTTACACCCCTAGTAAGGTCAAACTCGTGATTATCCCTATAGTCGTAACCGACACAGGTATGACCTCTCTCTTCCCATTTCTTCACAAAGTTGCCGCCGATGTATCCAAGGTGACCAGTAACTAATGCTCTCATGTGTATCCCAACTCCTTAAGGTGCTTTTCAAACTTCGGTAACTCTAAAACAGAACACAGATCCTTGTATGCCTCTGGATCTTTGCCAATCCCTCTGTCATCTACTTTTCTTTTGCCGTATCCTTTTTCATTACCGTGTCCTGCACGAGCGAGGACTGAGACGTTCCAATCAAAGACCCAGTCTTCAACGTAATCTGGATAGTCTTTGAAACTGTGCTCTGATACTAGTCCGAACTTCTCTTCCATCTGCCTCTGAATCTTTTCAGGGTCTCTTACTAGATCCTCGTACTTTATCTCAAGATCAACAAGATTCCCAAACAAAATTTTATTTCTTTGATCGATCGATTCGATCCAGCGCTGTGGTTTAACATAGTTACCATCAGACAGAACCACGTCGCGACCGTCCCGAATGACATTGATGACTCTAATATCGTTCTTAAGAATGTCTGCTGCCTGGTATTGAAAGTCTGGAATCAGCACATTACTCAGCAATGCTGGTGGGTGCCTCTTTCCAATGGTGAATTGTTTGTCACTCTCGTGTTTAACAAACTTATCAAAGTCCATCTCATGCCCATCAAACCCCTCTTTGTAAACGACTTCTGTATTTTTGAACGCGTAACACATTCGCAACAGTAAAGTTGTCCCTGATTTAGCACATCCTGTTATAAAAATCTTCTTACTCACTATATCTCCCACGTTTTATACTCTGGTTCCTTTGTTTTGTTAGTATTATGCATCCTATATCTATAGAATGGAATTCTCAAATGATGAATTTTATACTCTTGCCCCAACCTTTTTCTAAGTTCTTCTTCTTCTCGGTGGCGCATCTTACCATTATAACCTCCTGCTTGCACAAAAGGATCTCTACGGTACATTATACCACAAGAAATGTTGTCTTGTTCCGCATATTTCCGCTCTAAAGTGTTTTCAAAGTTATCGACCATGAGATAGTCACAAGACACACAAAAAGCATCATGATTTGCTTCGAGGTATGTCTTCATCATATAACACATATCCTTATTAACATAGTCATCTGCATCGACCCTAATGAAAAACTGACCTCTACTATGCTTCACTCCGACATTTGCGGCGACAGCGACACCACTGTTGGTGTCAGTACTTACAATCTTAATCTGTTCTTCAAAAGGTTTTAAGACCTTGATCGAATCATCGGTGCTAATATCGTCGACAACAATAACCTCATGACTAACATGAGATTGATTCAAGCAACTCCTTACAGCACGAGCAATGTATTTTTCATAATTATAATTCGTTATAATGACAGAGACGTCAGGATTACATTTCACTATTCTTCTCCATAATTTCAAACTGTTTAGCGATATTCACAAAGTTTCTCAAAGACTCTTGATCGAAGGATCCCAGGTGCCCTCCCTCTAACTTGATTTGAGAGAAAATATTATTAGAATAGTGCTTCTCAAGTATCGTAGCGCCGCGAGAATGGGCGCGTAACGCCGCGCCGATGCCAATCGTATGATCGCTATACCCAGAGTACCCAGGACGCTTAAAAAAGGGCATCTTTGCTAGTTTTTCATCATCCAAATATGTAGGATATTTTGATACACAAAACAAATATTCTACTTGTTCAGACTCCCCAAAAGGAAATTCAGCAAAGTCATGCATGCCAGTTGAAATGATTGTTGGTTTGCCGTCGGACAGTATAGTCTCACATAAGGCGCGATCCTGCTTAGATGTCCTGCTTGCTATCTTGTGAGTCTTGACTCCGAGGTCATCTAACCATTCGAATCTCTCTTCATCAAACACAGACGCCATGAACTCGATGCCAACATTGTTGCAATACTTTGCCAAGGTATAGGCATCCTGGAAACTAACATCTCTATACTTCTTGTCAGTAACCCCTAGAAGTTTTTCAGAATCCATCAGTTGAATCTTAATAGCGTCTGCGCCGCCCTGAAACGCACTAAGTGACATTCTCTTGAGTTCATCTAATGACCCGTGATGTTGATTACATAGATCTAAAATAATTTTCATTCTTATACCTCCTAAGATTCTTTTCAGCGTCCCGTACGACATTCTCTGTCCTATCTTTATTCTGATAGAGTTTGCCCCTGCTACCTGTAATACTCTTTTTTACCTTATTCTGCACGATATCATCAAAGTTCTGAAATAGCAAGTCAAATCCAACCTGACAGGACTTATAAAACAAAGTATCTAAAGTATCATCGCCTGATATATCAACTGCTCTCATACCTATTACACTTCCAGTATCGATAGATTTGTCAATATAGTGCAGTGTTGCTCCTATCAGATCAGGTCTACCATCATACATTGCCCAGAGAGCGCTATCTACGCCTCGGTAGTGCGTAACTAGTCCTGTGTGGATGTTAACACACCCATACTTTGGAATAGAAAAAACCTCTTCTTTCAAGAGGGGTGCACCGAAAACAAATCCAACGTCTGCTTTAACCCTAGAAAGTGTTTGAAGCACAAATCTAGAACTTAGTTGTTCCCTCGTACACATCAAGACGTTCTTTCTCTTTAGAATCGACATGTCGGAATTAAAATATTCTTGTTCCAAGGCGTTGTTGCCCTGTTTTGGTACGATCACGACCAGATCTATGTCGATTTTCTCGCACAATGTCTCCAGAAACTTAACATGTCTCGGGTGGTCGGATGTAATTGCAAAACAACTCATAACTTATACGGGGAATTTCCTAGTCGCTTGAACGCTTCCGCTCTCTTATTTGGTCCACAACTATATCCTCTGACAAGTGATATGCCATTCAAATATTGCTCAATGCCTGGAATAATACCTCTTTGAGATGTGTAAACTGCCATTGCCTCGCACTTAGTAATGTAGTGGTCTGTTATGTCAACAACAAAGTCGGGGTTCTCAAAAGCGTCCAAGATCTCACATTGTAACACCAATCCCACTCGATGAGGGGTACCTAAGTTCTCTAAGATGTTTTCTTCACTTTTCCAGCAAGATTCCTCTACAATCTGAGATGTCATCTTGTGATCACGGTGTTTACATACTTTAGAGTGTGTTATAACGATCTCAGGTTTTACCTGTCTGATCTTTTGTATCACACTGTGGAAAGTCTTTTTATTATTCTTTATTGCTTGACAAGGAAAACCGAGCGTGTGTACTCCCTTTGCGCCAAGCAATCTACAAGCGTGTGACGCTTCTTTCATTCTTATACTTGTGATCTCTGTCTGAAGTCCAGATCTCTGCTCGTACCCAGTCGCCCCGTCAGTCATGAAACAGACGTGAACCTTAGCACCCTCGCTGGACCACTTAGCGATCGATCCGCCACAACCGATAGTTTCATCGTCCTGGTGTGCGACGAAAACTAAAACATTCTTACCTCGCATATTCACTTTTTGGTTCTACCCTCTATCAACTGTACATCTTCGATTGTGTGTACGTCATGGATATCACAAACATAGACCCCGCACTTGGTGCTTAAATCTTTTTGAAACACATACCACGACTTCATTATTCTAAACGCTGCGTTTTGCATTAGATTATTAGATACACTCAGGAGTTCGTTCCGGTCTTCTCGGATAAATGTTTCGATGGCATCATCTAGGATCTCTGAGGTTATCTCTGGTGAATTTGCCTGCAAGGACACGACAACATCGTCACCATCATCAACGTCAGCGAAGCAACTTCTAATCGCCTCCATCTTATAAACCTTATCATCGGACAAGGCAGGATCCCTATCATGGACCTTCGCACCGTAATCCAAGGCAACCTGCCTGATCTCTTCGTCTTCGGTTGTTACCCAGACTTCATCAATGTGTTTGCTTTCTTGTGCTGCCTTGATCGACCAAGACAACATGGGGTTTCCCCAAATAGGATAGATATTCTTTCTATGAAGACGCTTGGACCCGCCACGGGCAGGTATTATTGCTACTATTTTCATACTTAGGATAGTAGCACATCTAAAAGACTTTTGCAAGTATTTTTATGGTCGTACAACCAGTCTTGCTTGCATCTCTTGAACTCTGACTTTAGATCTTTCTGGAAAAGATGTTGGATCATTGTATCAAGTGCTGCCGTGTTGAAACTCCTGTCTAGTCCTGTAAGGTTTATACAAAACCCATAGTCATATAGATATTCGTGAGTTACCCTATATTTTTGCTTTATGCCATGCCTGACTTGGGGTTTTATATCAAAGTTAATCAAGGGCACTTCATGCATTACACATTCTTCTATTGTTGTCGATCCGCAATTGACAACTAGGTCGCTGACTTCTAGAAGTTCTTGTGATGTATGCGGATACCAACCATCATAAAAATATTGGTGACCGTTCTCCAAAAGAGACTTCTTTGTCTTGTCTGATATCGGATCCTTTGCTCTGGACTTAACCAAAACCTGCCAACCAAGGTCCGTGAAGTTTTTTACAATGTCTATTGGGAACTTGCTCAAGTCTCTGGACTTTGGCCACATCATCAAGACTTTCTTTTTGTCTGGATCTAAGTTGTGCTTTTCGTTTATCGCTTCTTTGTCTAGTTCGATATCATATTTTGGTATGCCAAGATACAGGTTCTTGTCATCCTCATATCCATAATACTTTGCTATATTCTTACTAGGCATCATTATATAGTCCGCGATGTCCTTGTATTTGGGATAACATTCGATAAAGTCAGTTTGATATGTCGTGATTACAACTTTGTTATTTCCTGCCTCTGCGACTCTTTTTGTCGCATCAAGTCCAGAAGTTTCATTAGCAAAAAACACTCCAGATAAATCTCTAAAATCTCCTGTATGCTGACCTATGTCGTATTCTTTCATTACCTTTTTACAAACATCGGTGTGTTTTGTTGGGCAATTGTACTTTCCAGAAGACATCAAGCAGAATTTAGACTTGATTCCTCTCCTGTTACCTTCTTCGATAATAGGAATATAATACCTTAAGTGGGTCATCTCTCTTAATAAGAAGTTAAGCGTCATTACTAAACTCACATATTGAATATATTCTATACTTCGTTGGTTCTCGGAATACCTTTATCGGAGTCATCTTTATACCTTCAGACTCAAACATTTCTTCTGTCAGTATCTGGTCGTCATGATTTGGTCGGACGGCGAAGTTGTACCCACCAAGAGGGTCTGTGATTTTGCTGCTGACCCACATGCCAGAAAGCATTGGCAATATTGCCTTGCTGGTAGGTGGTTTTGAAAACAGTTCACGCCCATCAACCATTTTAGAATGATATCTACGGAACTCACCGGGTTTAAGATCATTGTCGTCAAATCTCCCCGTGTTGCCAGACATCAAGTCGCCAACAATCTTCTTTCCATTGCCTGTAAACTTCTTTACGTTTCTAACCAGTTGACTTGCTGACTCACAAGCATAAAATATTCTTACTGCCACAACAAGGTCATACTCTTCAAGATCCCACTCCGTGTTTACATCCCAGACATATGAGTTATCCGCAATACCCTCATCATTGTTCAGATCATAAAAGTCAAACTCCAGTCCTTCTATTACGATCTGTTCCATAATACCCTTGTACATTTGATTTGTATCGTTCATGGCAGGGTGTCGTTGTCCAATCCATGCAATTCGATCTCCGGTGTTCATTTTGTTGATCGACCTTGCAACGTATTGAGGTATAATAGGTACCAGGAAGTGGTCTGTCATCCCCATTACAAAAGATCCTTCAAAAAAACAAACTCACATTCATTGTGCATCAAAAAACTGTCCAATTGAGTTCTCATGTCCTCATTTAGATAATTCTTATCCCACTGGCATGCATGATAAACTATACCACATTTCTCTGTAACCTTTAGCGGAAAGAATGGTGGATATTGATTCGAAAAAGTGCAGGGATAGTTCTTTTCTTGACCCTCGTACGATTTCATAGCATGGGGCACATTCGTAAGAGCAAAAACCTCAAAACCCTTGTCGGACAATGCTTTAAAAGAATCAGGACTCAATCTCCATGCTGGTGGTCTAAATATCTTTTTCATCTTATCGTATAGTCCCGCCTTCTTTGCTTCCTCAAACATAATATCGATCTTTTGTATTGCTTCATCGTAGTTTAGGTACTGGAACTCGTCGTTGTCAGATTTCCCAGGAATTCCATGATAGTGACCATGATATCCTATTTCAAAGTTCTTATCTGGAAGGGATCTGATGAAATCACAAAAATCTGGGATGAGGGATATGTTGAGAGCATTCGCTGTTGCTGTGCCTTCTTTCATAGTTCTCCAGTACGCTGTTGGGATGAAGAAGGAAAACTTAATATCAGGATAGATTTTTATCAACGCATCACAGTGTGTCATTATACTCAAGTTTGATTTCGGATGTATTGTAACATCGTCGATGCTTATATTAACTTTCATAAACCCTCCTTATGATTTTGCCATATTCTTCTACAACCATGTCGTTTGTGTCACTATATTTTAAGCAATCTTTTTTGTAACTCACATAACTATCCCTCACTTTCCTCAAAGACTCAATCATGGTAGAAAAGTTAGAATATTGAACACCGCCCAGACTACAATACTCAGGGATGCTCCCTCCAGTATCTCGATATACAATCGGCAACCCTGCGGCCAGAGACTCTAGAACATGATTTGCGCCTGCTTCCTCCTCCGAGGCAGTCAAGTATATATCATAATTTGGAAGAACATCAACCAATCCAGAAACGGGCATGGGTGAGTTTTGGTTTCTGAAGTTGTACCCATTCGGTACTTGACCAATATAGTTAAACTCAAACTCTCCTGTCTCTTGACAAAATTCATCAAATTGTCTATAAAGATCGAACCCTTTTTTTTGATTCGTGGACCAGTGATGAGTTACGACCCTCGGAACTGCTGGCAGTTGAGTTCTCTCATTCCTGTTTTGATAAAACTCCTTCATGGGGCAGTTGTAGATCACGCTACAATCGTCTCCAGAGTAATCAACATATTCCATTGCCCACTTGCTTGGAAATATGAAATAATCTGATCTCTTCAAGCAATTGCGCACTGTACTAGTTAGTTCTGGTTTGCCATGGGTGCCGACATCTCCAACTCTCTGTATTATCTTTGTCGACGGAAACGCTTTTCTGTATGCGTAAAGGTGATCTATGTTTTCACCAAAAGAGTTCGGTCTGGGGTCAAAACAGAAGATCACATCAATGCCTTCCTGTAACTGATACACAACAGTGTGCCCATCCTGAAGTAATCTTTCTGATAACTTGTTTACGGTTTTGACGCCGCCGCCCCATGGTCCAACTTTTGGTTGCCTATTTACATATATTTTCAAAGTTTAGTCTTCATAAACTCAAGAATTGAGTTCATTCCTTTTTCAATTGTATATTTTTGTACATTCTGAAAAGCATATTCTACATCTGCTGATGGAATGCCTCTTTCGCCTGGTGTGTAAATAGACTTTTTGGACAATATGCTTTTCGCTGCGCCAACATCAGTTGAAACAATGGGAGTCTTCGTCAAGGCACATTCAAATATAGATTGGGGTCCGCCTTCGTACCTTGACCCAACCACATAAAGATCTAGGCAATTATAAAGTTCGTTAACAACCTCAAAGGACGGAAGTTCAAAATAGTGATACTTAATGCCCATCTCTTTCAATCTTGATATCACATATTGTCTTCTCCATCCAGCAAGAAGAACTTCTGTGTTATTGTTGGATTTATGTATTTTTTTAACCATATCACAAAATATGTCAGGACCCTTTTCTAATTTTGGAGATTTCAAATCATGACCTTCCGTGTCTCTCTGAAATGATCCAATCAAGTTAGCGTCTTCGGGTATATTGTATTTTGATCTCAAAGACATTTTGTCTTCAATCGGTTTCCAGAGTTTTTCGTTCGCCCAAAAAGGATGAACAAAAATAGGTTTTGTCGTTATACCGTGTAGTACACCCTCCATCATCCATTTTGTCAAATCGCATGGAACGTGATAATAATCCACAAACTGGTCCCTGTATCTAAACTCTTCCATCTTCATGCTGTCAAATTTGTTTGGAACTATATGATGTATCGTGCAAACAACTTTTTTCTCCTTCAACATATCAAGAGGAATTGAATTCCAAGTCCACGGAGCAATAATCCACACAACGTCTGCTAAAGAAATATCTTCTGTAAAATTGCCTGATTTGTGTGATGCAAACTCTTTTCTAAACCTATCTACTACCCAATTTTCTTTTGGATTGTTGATGTAGATTTTCATTTCGTCACCATAAGTATCCCATAGTCTTCCGCTTTCCTGGCAGGTTCAAACAAGTGCCCGTGGAAGCAAATCAACTCAGCGCGAAAATCAGGATTCTGTTCTAGTATTTTATCTGCCACTTCTTTAACTGCAAATCTGCTAGGATGATAATCGTCAAAAAGAATAACGCCGCCGCTTCTTACCAGTTTATTGCATACATTAAAATCGTTTTCAATAATGGAAACGTCAGTGTGGTTACCATCAATAAACGCGATATCGAATTCATCTTCCATTTCATCGACGAAGAAGGGAACCTCAGATGTGTGTTTGAATTTTATCTTATCTTTCTCGTCGAAGGGGATCATTTGATGGATATCATCATTGGAAACGATTGCCTCTCTGTATCCTATTGCTTCTTTCTTTTTTTGGAAGTGAGAAACAACATCTATCGTAACAATCTCATCGATCGATTCCTCCAGTGCCACAGAATAGCAAGCAGTACCTCTACCGGTACCTATTTCAAAAAACCTTGTTGCGTTGATGTTGCTTGCTGCTGCTTTCACTAAGAAGCACTGTTCGGCACCAAAAGACATGACACCCTCTTCCTTGTTTAGATCTACTCTTGTTTTTGTAAAATGACATATTGTGGAAAGTTTGTTCAAATCTTTCTTCCAATCGTATCCGACCTTGGCGAAATACTCTTCAAGATTAATTGTTTTCATTTTGTTTCTCCTAAAAATTTATTATATTTTGATGCGACATATATCATGTCAATATTTGTATTGTAGTTGTTCTCCACCTTTCTAGAAAAGTCCATCTTAGGTGGTTTATAGAGTTCTGTTGGTTTCAAATCCCATTCGTCCTCCTCAATAATGGTACCACCAATTGCTATTTCTTTTGTGCCGCCAGCAGAAGAGCATATAACATGACACCCGCAAGCAACAGCGTCAACAACAACGTTCGGACAGTGGTCCAAATATGCCAAGTGAATAAAGTATTTGCTCTTTTTGTACAAAGAGTAAAGATCTTTCACTTCTAGGTTTCCTGGATAGAACACCCTTTCGTGTTGTGCCACCTCATTGTGGTTCACGTTTCCTGCAACTACCAAACAATCTCTTTTATTTGAATGTTGTAAAAAATACTCTATATTGTCCTCTAGACGCTTGTGAGGTCGCCATGATGATGCGCAACACCAAACAGTCTCAAACTGCTCTAGAGGGGGAGTTCTAAGGGGTCTAACTTGATCTATATGCTCTAGGTCCGCACCGTTGTGTATGACAGTACTATTACTATGTTCTCCGAAATATTCGAACGTAAGTCTCCTGTTAAACTCTGATTGAAATATAACACCATCAGATCTTCTGTAGGTATCCTTGATCGCAGCATTCATTCTGTTAAAATCCTGCTCGCTGTTAAAATAGATACCGTCTAGGCGCTGGAACAAAGGCGATGTGGGGCGGTTTGCACTTTGGATGAAGGACAACTGAGCGTCAAATGCCCTGTCGGAAGTGAAGGTGTCTCCCTGCCTTTGCATATACTTCTTCAATTTTGATGCAAAGTGGTTTGGACCAGTGGTAGAACTAACGTCTACGTTGTCTAAAAGTATATTCATAAACCTTCTATTTTTTGATACGGTTTCTTGTTGGATATCTGCTGCTCTATTCTTAGTTGATCATATCTATGAACTCTGTCTACTGATATCGGATTTAGTCTATTATAGATATACAAAACATCTTCCACCAACCTAACCCTATCTTTTCCAGACATCTCAACCATAGGATACATCATCGCCCTGTCAAAAGTACACTTATAAAACTCGCCATCTTCATCCAAAAGATCTTCTTTGGCGATTTTACAAAACAATTCCTTTCGAAATGTACGAAGATGAGAAAAAGACCAAGGTGCCTTCCTTATGTTCTGCTCCCAATACCCCTCTGAAACTTTCGGGCAAACAACTGAGTAATTATCATTCTGCATATAAGAACCGACACTCATCCAACAATCGGGATCCTGGTATAGTTTATCCAGTTTTTGCAAAACATCTGTGCCTGCGAGTGCATCATCTCCGTCAAGTGTAACGATTATCGACCCTTCTTTTGCTTGGTGTATATGTGTATGCAAGTTGTACAGTGCTTTTTTGTTTTCCTTGTTTGATACAATCGAAAAGTTATTTTCAAACTTTTCGTATATATCGTTTACAAGTCCGAAAGTGTTATCAGAAGAATGATCGTCCACGTAGACAATGTTAAATAATAAAGGGTCATAGTCTTGCCTCAAGACAGAAGTTAAATTCCATTCTACCCACTCTTCACAGTTATATGCAGGTATGATTATTGTGAAGTGGTTTTTCATGCAAAACTCTTTTTCCAAAAGAATGCCGGACGTCCCTTGAGGTAGTCAACAATATTCTCATATGATTTGTTAAACCACCCCTCATCAGTGTGCTGAACTAAGTGATTCATGTCCAACTCGCATCCTAAAAGTTTTGCCTCAATAACCATTCTCGGGCAAGTATCCAAACCAGAAGGTTTAAAACAAAGTCCCTTGGACTCTGCTAACTTCTCTAAAAACTGTCCATAAGGAAGGTTCCATAGCACGTCGTAGTCGTAACCGCTTTCTTTACAATGCGATTCAGTCTCATTGAGTCCCTTAACCCAACTTCTAGAACCCAGTACAACCCACTTATCGCTCTTCGTTGAAGATTTCTCTTTTACCTTTTCAATAAACTTGAAAAAGTCACCATCAAAAAGAGAAGATAAAACAAATATGTTTTTATTATTAATCCCTGGAAGACTTTCTTTGTGGATCTTCATTTGATTCTCAGACATAAAGAATACTGACTTTGCTGCATTGACAAAAGCAGTCATTGCTGACCCTCGGTCTGTATTCTTGTAGTCGCAAGTTGTGCCCTCGACCATCTTATAGAGTTCAGGGTTTCTATGCTTGCAGAATTTATAATCAAACTCAACAAACGAATATTCAAATCCGGTTTCGGACAACTCTTTAATCATCTCATTCGAAAGATTCGCAATATTTCCAAAAACCCATTTCGCCTCTTTGTTGTTTTCGACGAGTTGTTTGGTTAATTCCGAGGTTCTGACCTTCGCGACCTTTTTATATGGTCCTGATTCTATGAGTGTCTCAAGACTTAATTCTGCGCCCCCGACGTATTCCTCAACGAACAAGTCACTAACAAAAAAACATTCTGGTTTGACTAACCATTTTTCTGGGATTAGTGCTTTCAACATCTTATCTAACACTTTGGACAGTGAATGTTCATTGCGTAAGTGCTCAGACAATGTGCTTGCCCAAGAGTTGTACATACCAGTGTCGGTATAGACTTTTCGGATCTTTTTCTTAAAGTCTCGTTCTAAAGGAAAACACCACATGGCATCTTTTACAAGGATGTCTTCCCAGACTGCGTCTCTCTGTACATGCTTGAGAGAATAGTCGACTTTAGCGAATAAGGGTTTATTCTTGACCTTCTTTGTCTTCTTGTCTTTAACAGGACCATATAAGAAATCCATATGTCCTGACCACCCTGGAGCGACGACAGGTAGAGCGTTATACGCCGCCTCAAACAAAGGTAGTCCAAACCCCTCGCCGTGTGTTGCTGATATCATTGCCTTGATCTTGGGATGCTTATAAATAGCATCTATCTCTTCATCTGACATCTCTCCGTGTAAAAGATACACTGAGCATTTGGCATCTTCATATCCCCGTAAGGACTCTTCCAACTTTAATTTGCAGTCTTCCCTGTCTGGTGTTGAGTTTTTTGAGATGTTAGACTTTACAACCAAACCAACTTCGTCATCCTTAAATTCTTCTAAGAACCACTTGATCGTATTTTCAAGATTCTTTCGGAGTCCCCATTGCGCAACACAAAGAAAGTTAAATTCATCTTTCAAATCTAGATTGATATCATTGTTAGAGTACTCTCTAACAGGATAACTGACAACCTCTACGGGCGATCCACATCCAACTCGCATTTGTTGCTTGGTCTCAGAATTTTCACCATCATAGAAGGTGTTCTCGAAAACCCACTTTGCAAAATTACTAGGTACGATTATTTTGTCGATGTCGTAAGACTTCTTAATCCAAGATGGAGAAACCTTAGTCGCTTCGATGCCGGCGGTAACACAAACTGCATAAGGTGCACCCCTACTGAACTCGTTTGGGATCCCAACATGTATATGGATGTCGAACTTCTGACTGTCTTCTGGAAGTTCTTGAAATTTACTTACTCTCTTATGAATCCAAGAAAGTAATGGACTTTCGTCCAACAACCATCCAGTTGCGCCCCACCTGAGAGGGTTGACAAAAACATCAAACATCTCTTCTCTTTGCTTGAGTGATTCCAAGACCAATCGTGCATGAACACCGTATCCAGACCTTGTAAGTGCTGGTCCTGTGACTAATACTTTTATTCTACTCATAATACTTTACTTAAACTCCAAAGATTTGACTTTTTACTTTCCCAAGAACCATGGTCTTTGTGTATTCTCGTGAGAGTCTTGTCCCACAAAGAAATATACTTTTCCATACTATAGTTTTTCAGGACGTGCCCTCTACCCTTCTTGCCAAGTTCTCTCCTCTCTTCTTCTGATTTCTCGAACATCTCAACCATAGCGTTTACTAGGTCTTCTCCGTTAATCCTATCTTCATAAATCCATGGAACTTCTTGAGAACCTATGATTGCTTTGGACGACGGATTGATACCTATGCCAAACCATTCTTTGCCATCTGTCACCTGTTCTTGTAGTCCGCCTGTCATATTGACTATAATAGGTGTTTCAGTTGCGAGAGATTCTAAAGTTGCCAACCCAAACCCTTCAGCATCTGAAATGTTTACTGTGCAGTCGCAGGCATTATAGAGGACTGACAGTTGTTCCATAGAAAGTTTGGACATAGACAACTTGAACTGGTCATCGTCTAGTTTCAATCTATCCTTAATTGCAATAAGGTCTTGTCCATTGGGATCCTTTGGTTCTGTGTGCATGATTAGTGTTGCTTTGTCTCTACCAACCTTATCGAGAAAATCGTTAAACCAGAACATTAATGAACCAGACTGCTTCCTTCTTGCATTTCTATTGTTCCAAAAGAAAGTAAATCTTTTATTACCGTTATTATCAACACCAATAGAGTTTTCTTTTTTGAAATTCTCAATTAGTTTTTCGTCTTCGATTCTTATAAAAACATTATCGTTAACAGCGTGCGGGATTCTAACTAAGTCAACCTCTGGTGCTACGTTTCTAACAATGTCATCAGTCACCTTACTAATTGATGCAACGACGTCGTTGGATAGGTACCACTTTCTATTGAATGTAGGGTAAGGCAAGTTATCCCAAACATGATAGTAAACCAAAGGAGCAACAGATCTAATCTCATTATCGATTTCCCATAACCATCCCCAAAATCTCGGGTCTGTCATTATCCAAACAATGTCAGGTTTTTGTGCCTTAAGAAGTGCGCGAACTTGTTCTTGTGTTCCATACCCATCTACTGGGTATATTAACCAGTCGTCTCCATACTCTTCTGTTCTAATCGGTTTATAATCAGGGTGTCTGATTGCGCCGCCAAAACAAACAAATTGAAATCTGCCAGTTTGTAAAAGTCCCTCTATCATGTACCTTGTTTGAGTACCTACCCCAGATGGGGCGAGAGGACTATCCGCCAAGCAAAATACTTTTATCTTCTTCATTTATCACCTACAATGTTCTGTTTTATAGAACTCACAATACTTACAAGACGTTCTATTCTTATACGATTTTCCACTATCAATATTGATTACTGCCTGTTTCAACAAATCTAGGGCGCTAGATGTCTTCCTAACGCCGCTAGTAACTCTAAAGATCTCTACCCTATCTTTCTTTGCAGTCCTTTTCAGTAGTGCAAAGTGAGTTTCAATATCCTTTACATCAATATTATACTTCAAAGAATAGAAATTTTTATATAAAGTTAGTTGATAAGTTATAAGTTTATCTGACCTTTTCTTCATATCCCATCCCCAAGAACAGGTTTTCCAATCAATAATGTGATACTTTCCATCTGGTGTTTTTAATACCAAATCGATGAATCCTTTAAAGTCGTAATCCGTATCGAAGTGATTAATCGGTTCATAAATAGGTTCCTCTACAGAAACAACTTCATAATCCATGAAATGATTGTTTAACTGAGGTAAAATGAATTCAATAATATTGTCTCCCTGCGTTTTCATCTCGCGGAGGAGTTTTTCGTTAAACTGGTATCCTGATTTCTTTGTTTTTTGAAGTTCTTCTACGAACTTGTCTTGGAAAAGAGATTTTCCAATGTCGACCTTTGAATGATCGACAACTAGGTTTTCACACACATAATGTAATGCAGTACCAAAAGCGGTGTACTCATTCCCCTGGAACTTCTTTATCTTGTCCAGATACACCAGTTTGTGTTTGTGTCCGCATTCCGCCCACATTTTCATTTCCGAGTAACTTATTTTCTTTACTACGTGCGTTTTTTGCTCTTGTTGAGCGCTTACTTGTTGTCGTGGTTGATCTGGCAACTGCTTCCTCTTTCGGTTGTTCAAGTTCAAATACCCACTCATCGGATATTTGAGACTCTGGTTTGTAGTTTGTGCAACTTCCTTCTTTGATTGCCCTATACTTTTTTACATTATAACCGTTTTCTACCAGTATTTCAAGTACATCTTTAGTATTAATTGACTGTACTGGATCCTTCGCCATTCTTCTTGTAGATACAGTCGCTTTTACTGTAATTCTATTTTCACTTTCAATAATCTCATGTTTCATTGTGTAACTCCTCTAGTTTACTTATCTTATCATACAATACAGGACTTACTTTTTGCAAGTATACATCTCTGTGGTAATAGTGTGCTTCGAATCCATTTGCGAAGTACTCCCTCAATGACGTGGCGGCATATGGAGAATAGAATATGCCCTGCACTATTGCTGTCATTCTTGGGTATCCAACCTTCTCTGAAAAAAACATATCTAAGTTTTGGTCGTATTCTGGATTTGACATAATATCTTCTGGAACTTCAATCCCCTCTTTTGAGAATTCTTTTCTTAAGGTCTCTCTCTTTCTAAGAAACTCCCTTTCAAGTGTTCCGTCACCATAAACTAGATCCTGGTGGTTGTCCTCGACGCTATGCCCTATTTCATGAACAATATCGTCAAGAACGTCTGCGTTCCCTTCTTGGTCGTTTAAAACATATATTGCCCCATCTTTATAAGATGCGTTGTAGTTTTTCTTTTTTAGAAAATCAAACGCTCCAAAAATAATGTAGTCTATGTTTTTCGTCACTGCCTTGGGGAACAAATCAATAATATCTTCAAGATCAGCAACCTCTAGTTCGAATAACAGATCGTCCTTAACAATTATATTGACTGCAGAGTGCGTTAGAAAACTTCCTTTGTCTAAAGATCTTTTACTCTTTATGTAATCCCTCATTAGTTTCCCTTACGTATTTTTCACCCTCTTCAACGTCGGTGAGTGCCTGTTGATATCCTCTAACCCAATTTTCTTCCGAAATGCACAATACCAACTCTGGGAAATCTTCTGCTAAGGCATCTACAACCATAGATACTGTGACCTTTTCGTCTTCTGGATCTTCTCGCTGTCCAACGTAGTTGATAATATATTCTTTTAAATCGTTGTCTTTCGTCACTTCGTTGTTTAAAGTGCTAAGGTCCTGCTCTTTCATGTTAACTCCTTTTATAATAATCTTGCAGCAAGAGTAGCAATCTGTGATCTCTCTCCCTTAACGAGAGTTATGTGTCCAGCGCTACTTTGTTCTTTGAATCTGTCTATAACATATGTAAGTCCATTTGTTGTTTCGTCAAGGTATGCATTGTCAATTTGCTCAATATCTCCTGTCAAAACTATCTTTGTACCCTCGCCGACGCGAGTTAGGACTGTTTTAATCTCATGCTTTGTCATATTTTGTGCTTCGTCTATGATGATGAATGCGTTTGAGATCGATCGACCTCGGATAAAAGTCATTGCTTCGATCTCTATCTTGCCTTCATCTATGTACATATCTAAGGTAATCTTGTCGTTACCCATCAAGTTCCTTAGATTATCCTGGATTGGTGCTAACCAAGGCATCATCTTTTCTTCCATAGACCCTGGTAAAAATCCAATGTCTTTACCTACTGGTTCTACAGGTTTCGTGACAATGACTCTAGAATACTTTCTATCATTAGCAGTTTCCCCGAAACACTGTTGTAAACCACAAGCAAGCGCAAGCAAAGTCTTGCCAGACCCTGCTTTACCGATAATGGTGACAAGAGGGACACTCGGATCTGTAAGCAAATCTAAAGCGAAATTTTGTTCTTTGTTTTTAGGTCTCACGCCCCATACACCTTTCTTGAAAGAATCTACTTTCTGTACAGGCTTATCATAGCTTGAGAATCTAACAAGTGCGCTCTTTTTTTCATTTGAGTTACTGATCAACATCACAAACTGATTTGGTTGAAGTGAGAGTTCATCGGCGTCCAAATACACGCTTGATGAATCCTTGTAGACTGAATCCACTATTTGATCATCAACGAGTCGCTCTGCAAGACCTGTATAAAGACCCTCTATGTCATCAACGACCTGGTCGTTTGAGTAATCATCACATTCGATTCCGAGAGCGTCACACTTGACCCTCATGTTGATATCACGCGAGATGAGGATCACGCTACTCTTTTTGTTCTCCGCTCTTAGACTTAGGGCGGTCGCAATAATTTGGTTATCTGGGTTTTCTATGTCTAAGTCGTCAGGAAGTTTGAAAGCATCATACCCCTTTACATAGACTTTTCCCGTACCAATGTCGACGCCTTCGAAAAGGTTTCCGGCCGAGCGAAGTTCATCAAGTTTTCTAATTATGCTGCGAGCATGCATACCAACAGAATCTTGTCTTTTTTTATGGTTATCTATCTCATCAAGAACTTTGAGTGGGATGGCAATATCTGCATCTTCGAAATTAAGGATGGAGTTGCTATCAGTTAAAAGGACATTCGTATCTAGGACTAGTATTTTGTGTTTCAATTTTCACCTCTTTGTTATCATTATAAATAGTTTCTGAGGTTATTTT
>Ga0307488_10001210_pt1 | contig 21528 bp, 20 predicted proteins | sample SB02metaG_FD_202248 | JGI IMG/M metagenome (GOLD analysis project Ga0307488, IMG submission 202248) | Sea-ice brine microbial communities from Beaufort Sea near Barrow, Alaska, United States - SB 0.2 | ecosystem: Environmental > Aquatic > Marine > Coastal | place: USA: Alaska | collected... | reverse complement strand
CTATTAGCTATTAGTACATTAGACCCAGCATGATTAGAGCGCGAGCTACTCTTGTCCGCGAGCCTTGTAATAGGCTTCTTCTGAAATCCCATGATAGGCCTTAGACTGTTGCGCAAAGGCCCGCATGGACTCGGTAATACGCTTAGCTAATGGATTCTCAGCTGCCATCTCGTCCACCACTATAGTGGAGATGCGCTGCAGCTCAGCCAACACATCATCGGGTAATTTCTTAACCTGCACCCCATGGGTCTCAACCAGCTCAATCAGCGCGGCATTGTTGCGCGCGGTATATTCGTCGAGCATATTTTGATTGGCGGCACGGGCAGCAGACTCAACAATAGCTTGAAGATCATCGGGTAGAGACTCCAAGGCTTGCTTGTTAATAATTAATTCCAATGTCGGACCCGGCTCTTGCCAGCCAGGATAATAGTAATACTTGGCAATCTGATGAAAACCAAAGGCCAGATCATTGTAGGGGCCAACCCACTCAGCAGCGTCAATTTCACCGGTCTGCATAGAGGTGTAAATTTCGCCGCCGGAGCGCTGCACCGACATACCACCGGCACGGGTAAAGACTTCACCACCAAGACCGGGAATACGCATCTTTAGACCTTGAATATCGGCCATGGAATTGATCTCGCGGTTGAACCAACCGGCCATCTGCACGCCTGTATTACCGCCAGCATAGGGCACCAAATTAAACGGCTCATAGAGTTCCCGCCACAGCTCAAGACCACCGCCGTAATGTAACCAAGCATTCATTTCCTGGGCATTGAGGCCAAAGGGTACTGCGGTGAAAAAGGCACTGGCCGGAATCTTTCCCTGCCAATAATAAGCAGCGCCATGACCCATCTCGGCGGTGCCCTGAGAGACTGCATCAAAAACTTCAAAGGCGGGCACCAGCTGTCCGGCGCCAAAAACCTTGATCTTTAGTCGGCCATTACTCATGCGCTCGACATTGTCCGCGAAGTGCTCTGGCGCGAGGCCGAGACCGGGAAAGTTTTTTGGCCAGGTGGTGACCAGCTTCCAGCTAAAGGTCTGAGCCGGTTGAGTCTCTGCAGCGGCGTCAGTGCTACCGCCCTCGCTGCCGCAACCGATCAGAGAAAGACAAAGCAGTGCAATCCAGGTAATACGCATTTTGATCCCTTTATTATTGTGTTAGCCACCGGCGACGCTATGGTTTTTCTCAGAGCGCCATCAAGTTAGCTGAGGCTAAAATCAATATCTTAGTTCCCACTTCGGCAAAGCGCACATGTACTCTGGCGCGAGGACCGTTTCCCTCAAAATTTAAAATCACACCCTCACCATAGACCTGATGATTGACCCCTTGGCCCAGAGAAAAGCCGGTTTCATCACCGGAGTCACTGTGCATTGAGCCGCTACCCGCATAGCTGGTGGGGCGACTAATGGTATTTTGCAGGCGCACTTCTTCTATGACTTCTTTGGGAATATCGCGAACAAATCGCGACACTGAGTTGAACGACTCAGTACCGTAAATAGAACGGCTTTCGGCAAAGGTCAGATAGAGCTTCTGCATGGCCCGGGTAATGCCTACATAGGCGAGGCGGCGCTCTTCTTCGAGGCGGCCCGGCTCATCCAGAGACATCTTATGAGGGAATAAATTTTCTTCAACACCGGCAATAAATACCAGAGGAAATTCCAAACCCTTGGCACTGTGCAAGGTCATAAGCTGCACCGCGTCCTGGTCTTCATCGGCCTGACGATCACCAGAATCCAGGGCCACCTGATCGAGAAACTGCGGCAGAATCGGCAGATCTTTGTCTTCAGCTTCATAGTTGCGACAGGCGCCAACCAGTTCTTCAAGGTTTTCCACTCGTGCCTGACCGCGCTCGCCTTTCTCGCGCTTGTGCATTTCGATAAGACCGCTGCGCTGGATAGCATTTTCAGCCTGTTCATAGAGTTCTAACTCTTCCAGCTGCCCGCTCATTTCATTGATCAGCTCTAAAAAGACAGCGACCGCGTTAATCGCTCGGCCGGGCATGCGCTTTTCCGTGACAATCTTTTCCGAGGCGCGCCACATAGAGATTTGATCTTCTCGAGCCAGTGCACGAATAGTCTCAACCGTGCGATCGCCAATACCCCGGGGCGGCACATTGACCACTCGCTCAAAGGCAACATCGTCGTGACAGTTCATCATCATGCGCAGATAGGAGAGGGCGTTCTTAATTTCCAGACGCTCATAAAAACGCTGACCGCCATAGATACGGTAGGGAATATCCGCTTGCAGCAATGCAGCCTCTAGTACTCGGGACTGAGCATTGGATCTATAGAGAATCGCCGAGTCTGCACGGAGATTTCCCTGATTGACCCAGGTCTGTAAACGATCGGCTATATAACGCGCTTCATCATGTTCATTGAAGGCGGCATAGAGAGCAATGGGTTCCCCTTCACCAGAATCCGTCCACAGGCTTTTTCCCATACGCTCGGCGTTCTTGGAGATCACCGCATTGGCAGCTGTGAGAATATTGGAGGTGGAGCGATAGTTTTGCTCCAACTTTACCGTATGGGTATCGGGAAAGTTGCGCTCGTAATGGAGAATATTTTCCACCTTGGCACCGCGCCAGCCATAGATCGACTGATCGTCGTCGCCCACCGCGGTGACCCCGGACACTTTGCCGGCAAGTAATCTCAGCCAGGCATACTGCACCGCATTGGTATCTTGAAATTCGTCGACCAATATATGTTGAAAGCGCTGCTGATAATGGTCGAGTACCGCTGGATGATCTCGCCACAGCTCCAATGCACGTAACAATAGCTCGGCAAAGTCGATCACCCCGAGGCGATTACAGACCTCTTCATACTCACGGTAGATACGCAGCATAGTCACCATATGCGGATCGCCGGTTTCCTGAATATGAGCGGCACGCAGACCCTCATCCTTTTGCCCGTTAATCCACCACTGCGCCTGCTTTGGCGGCCAGCGCTGCTCATCCAGATCCATGCTACGCATTACCCGCTTAACCAGGCGCAACTGATCGTCAGAATCGAGAATCTGAAAGTTTTCCGGCAGCTTGACGTCTTTCCAATGGGCTTTTAATAGGCGGTGAGCCAGACCATGAAATGTCCCCACCCACATGCCACGCAGTGACATACCCATCAGCTCATCAATGCGCTCGCGCATTTCGCGGGCTGCCTTGTTGGTGAAGGTCACCGCCAAGATAGAGTACGGCGAGAGATTATCGACCTGAATTTTCCAGGCGATGCGATGCACAAGCACACGAGTCTTGCCACTACCTGCGCCGGCCAACACCAAGAGGTGCTGCTTGTCGCTGGTAACCGCTTCTTCTTGCGCCGCGTTTAATTTGTCGAGTATCGAGGTAACATCCATAGCGCAGTATTCTACCAACATGTTCCGCGGAGTTGTTGGCCATTCTGAGCTTTAACGAGAGTTTATTCCGAAGGGTTAGCGAGGCACAAAACATTTATTTACTACAAAACTGGCATTATTGGCGGTTTTCTTGTAAATTTTTTACATAACTCTTTTTGGCTATATTATGAAACCCGCACAACTCACCCAAACCATTAGCGACACCATGGTCGATCTCCGCAAATCGGAGCGCAAAGTCGCCGAATTTGTTCTCAAAGAACCCCTAGGCGTTATACGCATGCGCATTGTAGATCTGGCGCAACAGGCCGGGGTTAGCGAGCCAACAGTGGTGCGCTTCTGTCGTGCCGTGGGCTGTCATGGTTTCCAAGACTTTAAACTAGCCCTGGCACAACAGCTGGCCTCAAGTCCGAGCTATGGCCAGATAGCGGTAACGGATAAGGACTCAACTCGGGAATACACCCACAAGGTTTTTGATTCCACTGTAGATACTTTGTTGAAGGTGCGGGATAGCCTGGCACTGGAAAATCTGGAGGCGGCAGTCGCCGCTATTTGTAGTGCACAGCGGGTTGAATTTTACGGCTTTGGAGCATCCGCGGCCGTGGCCTTTGATGCACAGCATAAGTTCTTCCGTTTGCAGATTACCTCTGCGGCCTACTCGGATCCCCACTTGCAGAATATGTCAGCCACTTCCCTGCAAACTGGAGATGTGGTTATAGCCATCTCCCAGTCGGGACGCACCCAGGCACTGTTGGATTCTATGGAATTAGTTAAGCAGTCAGGGGGTATTGTGATCGGTCTGGCACCAAGCGGTACGCCAATAGCGCGCAGTGCAAACATCGCTATCGAAATCGATGCCAAGGAAGATATTCAGATCTACACACCGCTGTCTTCGCGGATTGCACACTTAGCGGTTATAGATGTTTTGGCCATAGGCGTAGCACAGAAGAAAGGACCGCAGCTTCAGGCTCACTTGCAGCAATTGCAATCGGGACTGTCCTCTCTGCGAATCGATTAAGCGGCCTTAAAACGTTATTTTAGGTGCTCAATAAGCAGGGTGGGCACATTGTGAGTATGGGAATTTATGGTCGCGACAAGGGTGTTTTCTTTGATCCCTTTTTTAATTGGCGTCACATCAACACCCTCGCGCAATAGCCTTTGATGGGCCTGCTCTATATTTTCAACATCCCAGGTCAGGCCCCATAATTTGTCATTGGGCTGCTGATTATCGGGTTTTTCAACAATTTCTAATGTAGTTTTATTGAGCCTGAAAAAGAGTATTCTGACTTTCCAGTGTTCGACTATTTTGTCCAGCGCCAGTCTGATGTTGAAAACATCTCTGTAAATCTTAATCAGCCCATCAGCGTCATTGGTTTGGATAACCAGATGATCTAACCTTCTGATGAATGAAGGGTCATAGGATTTCGGCGCGGGGAGCTCTCCCTCGGTGTGTTGAATCACAAAGCAGAAAAGGCCTCGAGTTAGCTCAGCGGGCAGAAAAAGATTTTTCCATTTTCGTATTTTTTTATCTTTGAAATTGGTGCCTTCTCCCTGAGATGGGCTAGGGACAGTAAAACCTTTTCCTCGCAGAGTAGTTGAAACTCCGTTGATATTATCGGCTCCAAATACAGCACCCATTAGGCCCTCACCACTTTTCTCCAGATGATCATTCACTCGATCTGCCCCTGGGCCATCACCCGTAGCGGATAAAAGTTCGAAGTAAGTATTTTGGAAATTAAATAGGCAATTACTGGTGCCGAACTCAGCCTGTTTACCCTTCCAGGTCGGACTGATACCAAATATTTTTGAGTAGTTTTCCTCTGCCTTATCTAAGTCTTCAACAGCGATAATAAGATGATCCAGAGCATTGAACATAATTATCCTATTTTGGTATTAGGTGGGAATTAATTGGTGTATCAAGGAGGATTCGCCGAGGGTAATTTCCTGAATAAATATGGCAGTTAATGAAATGGTTAACAGCCAGGAAATTCAAATGCATCCGAAAAATTTATTTTTTTCTGTCCCCTTTTTTAGTGAGGAAAATATACCGTCCCAGTGGAACTGCCGTCAGGGGAAAAAAAGCATGGATATAAATAATTAATATCTTTTCCCAAGGACTGCATCCAAATCTACTACACAATAGAAGAGTGATTATTGAACGAAGTTTGCCTGTGCCACAGCTGCTTGGTCAGTTCTGAGCCAGGTTTGTGTTCGGAAGAAAAAACCAATATATCCGCGCATCATCAACTTACCATCTGCTACCCATACTTTCGCTTTGTATTTTTCACCCTTACCGGAGTCAATGATGTAACCATCTTCCCATACGCCGTCGCGATTTTTTCTGAGATTCAGCCAAGCTGTATTGCTGATAGGTTTTTCAAAGAATTCCTGTAATTCGCCCGTGCATTCCATACAGACATTTTCGGGTTTCATGCCGGGATAGTTCACTAGGTAGCCCAGCAGGCGATTATCCTTAATCTCTAGTTTCCAGAATGCAGTGACCATACCTGTTTGGTCATCAATGCTTTTCCAATAGCCCGGGATCCTTGGGTCTGCAAAAGTCAGTGTACTTATTAACAAAAACGTGAGAAAAAGGACGGCTCTAATTAGCGTCATATTGTACTGCTCTTTTTTTATTATTCTTTTACTTTCCTTCTTATTGACTACTCCACTGTAACTGATTTCGCTAAATTTCGCGGCTGATCTACGTCAGTGCCTTTGAGTAAGGCAACATGGTAAGAAAGCATCTGTAGTGGCAGTGTATAAATAATCGCTTCGAGACTTTTTGGCACATGAGGCATGTCGATAACGGTAGTACCTGGCTCACTGACAAAGCCACTGGCAACGTCAGCAAAGACAAAAAGTTGACCACCGCGGGCGCGAACTTCGTGCAAGTTGGATTTTAGTTTTTCTAATAATTGATTATTTGGCGCTACAGTAACCACCGGCATATCTTCATCAACCAGAGCCAGAGGTCCGTGCTTTAACTCACCCGAGGGATAGGCTTCGGCATGAATGTAAGAAATTTCTTTTAGCTTAAGTGCGCCCTCCAGGGCAATCGGATACTGCTCACCGCGACCTAAAAACAATGCGTGATGCTTATTGGCAAAGGATTCAGAGACTGCCTCAATAACCGAGTCGAGTGCCAAGATTTGGCTGCACAACTGCGGCAATTGATGGAGATTTTCAACCAGCTCTTTTTCCGTTTCTGCGTCCAAGCCATTATGTTTGGCTAGGGATAATGAAAGTAACTGAAGTGCCACAAGCTGGGTGGTAAAAGCTTTGGTGGAAGCCACGCCAATCTCGGGGCCGGCAAGGGTCATTAGCGAAATATCAGACTCACGTACCAGTGAACTATTGGCTACATTACAGATGGCCAAAAACCCAAGGTAGCCATTTTCTTTGGCTTTACGCAGGGCTGAAAGCGTATCTGCAGTTTCACCAGATTGAGAGATAGTGACAAATAAAGTGCCTGCTGGGACCGGTACTTTACGGTAGCGATACTCACTGGCGACCTCGACCTGACAGGGAATATTGGCATACTCTTCAATCCAGTATTTCGCTACCAGCCCAGAGTGAAAACTTGTGCCGCAGGCGATAATATGAATATTTTTGGTTTCAGAAAATAGTGCGTCAGCTTTATAACCAAAAATGGCTTCACGAATATGGTCTGCAGCCAATCGCCCACTGATAGTGTTCGCTAAGACTGTCGGCTGTTCGAAGATCTCTTTTTGCATAAAGTGCCGATACTGGCCTTTCTCTGCAACTTGGTCGGCTTCGTCCAGCTCGTTTACTGGGCGCAAAACCTCAGCACCAGACTGATCAAAAATAGTGTACTTATCGCTACTCAGCTCAACCAAATCACCTTCCTCTAAAAAGACGAAACGGTCAGTAACCTGGCGTAGTGCCATCTGATCGGAAGCAATAAAGTTCTCATCGATGCCGACACCTATCACTAGCGGACTGCCGCTGCGGGCAGCGATAATTGTATCGGGATAATCTTCAGAGATAACACCCAAGGCATAGGCGCCCTCGAGGCGAGCGATTGTTTGCTTAACCGCACTAAGTAAATTTTCGGTTTTCTGTAAGTAGTGGTGTACCAAGTGGGCAACCACTTCAGTGTCTGTCGCGGACACAATCGCGTATCCAGCGGCAACCATTTCTGCGCGTAATTCGACGTGATTTTCAATAATTCCATTGTGTACTACCGAGACTCCGGCGGAATTATGCGGATGAGAGTTGATGGTGCTTGGCTCGCCGTGAGTAGCCCAGCGAGTATGCGAAATTCCGGTTGATCCGCTGACGGGATTTATCTCCGCCACTTTAACCAGCTCAGCAACCTTGCCAATATTTTTCCGCGTTTGCAGTTTTTGCTGATTATCAATAATAGATAAACCAGCCGAATCGTAGCCACGATATTCCAGGCGGCGAAGCCCTTCAATAAGAATTTTGTACACATTACGCTGTGTTGCAGCACCGACAATTCCGCACATAGTTTAACTTCCTAGTTTTTTTTGGTCGGACGTTTCCAGCCCGTTATATTGCGTTGTTTTGCTCTGCCCACAGCCAGATGCCCCGCAGGTACTCCAGAACTGACAGTTGAGCCCGCAGCAACAAAGCCATCCTCTCCTATAGAGATAGGCGCAATCAGCGTACTGTTAGAACCGACAAAGCTGTTGTCACCAATTTTGGTCTTGTGCTTATTCACCCCATCATAGTTGCAGGTGATTGTGCCGGCGCCAACATTGACGTTTTCACCGAGTTCGGCATCGCCCACATAGCTAAGGTGGTTGATCTTACTGCCGTTGCCGACAATCGCTTTTTTGGTTTCGACGAAGTTGCCAACTTTGGTATTGGACCCTAGTTGGGTGCCCGGACGAATCCGCGCAAAGGGACCCAGTATGGCGCCATCGCCAATGCTAGAGTGCTCAATGACTGTATTGGCTTTTATCTCAACTCCGTCACCAATATGGCTATCGGTGATCTGGCAGTTAGGGCCTATACGAACATTAGAGCCAAGAGTGACAGCACCTTCGAAGAGGCAGTTTATGTCGATAAAATTATCTGTACCTGCGATCACAGTGCCACGCTGATCATAACGTGCTGGATCAGCCAGACTAGTGCCTGAAGCCATTAGCTGCTCAGCTAACTGTAGTTGATAAGTACGCTCGAGAGCGGCTAATTGTTGACGGCTATTAATACCCTCAACTTCGCTCGCAGACGCAGGCTGAACGCCCTTTACGCTGTAACCAGCACTACGGGCAATGGCGATCAAATCGGTGAGATAGTATTCACCCTGGGCATTCTGGTTGCCTATTTTGGGCAGCCATGCGCCAAGAAGCTCTGTGGTTAAGGCCATTACACCTGTATTCACCTCAGAGACCTGTAACTGATCCGAGCTAGCATCTTTTTGTTCAATGATGGCTTCAATCTGATTATGGCTATCGCGAATAATACGCCCATAACCGGAGGGGTCAGTCAGCTCGATGGTCAGTAGGGAGATATGTTGGTCATCTACGGCATCTAGCATTTTGGAAATAGTAGCTGGGTTAATTAGCGGCACATCGCCGTAGAGAATAATAACTTTAGCCTGTTCTCTCAGTTCACCCAAGGCGCACTTAACAGCATGCCCAGTGCCAAGCTGCTCGCTCTGCTCAACCATTGTAAAAGCGCCCTCAGGGTAAGTAGCGCGAACAAGGTCTGCGCCATGTCCAGTGACAACGATCTTATGGGCATCCGGCATTTCATTGGCGGCGTCTAGGACATGAGTCAGCATTGGCTTGCCGGCAAGCTTGTGAAGCACTTTGGGAAGCTGGGAGCGCATCCGCGTGCCTTTGCCTGCTGCGAGAATAACAATGTCCGTTTTTGTCATGGTTTATTCACTCTTACTTGGGCCGGATAATAATATAGAGGCTTACGTTACTTTCAAAAGGCAGCTAACACAAGCTCATGTGCTAGGCAGCTGGCTGGTTTCGATGGCACCAATTTACAGGGATAAAAAAGGGCGGCCGTAGCCACCCTTTTTCAACTGCTGTTGCTAATCAACCACCAAGCTTTTTGCGCAATGTTTGCACTGTGCGCAACTGCGCCGTAGCCTGAGCTAACATTGAAGCAGCTTTGGAGTACTCAATTTCGCCGGACTGATTGGCGATGGCGCTCTCTGCTTCTTTGACGGCTTCGGCTGCTGCAGCTTCGTCAATATCGTTGGCCCGCACCGCAGTGTCAGCCAGGATAGAGATATTATTCGGCTGCACTTCCAGATAGCCGCCCGACAGATAGTAAATTTCCTCTTCACCATTCTGCTTTACCAGACGAACTGGACCGGGTTTCAAATCACTGAGCAGTGGCGCATGGCCGGCTGTTACACCCAGTTCACCCAGTGAGCCGGTGGCAACAACCATCTCGACCAAACCGGAGAACAGGGATTCATCCGCACTTACGATGTCACAATGCACTGTTATTGCCATGTCTTTATTGCCTTTGCTTGCTGCAATTTAATCGGTTTAAAAACGCTCAGTTTGAAAGCAATCGCTTTAGAACTTTTTCGCTTTCTCTATAGCTTCATCAATCGAGCCAACCATGTAGAACGCCTGCTCTGGCAGATCATCATACAGTCCGTCCAGAATACCCTGGAATCCAGCAATGGTGTCTTTCAGCGAAACGTACTTACCTGGCGAACCAGTAAAGATTTCAGCAACATGGAATGGCTGTGACAAGAAGCGCTCAATCTTACGGGCGCGTGCTACGGCCAGCTTATCTTCTTCAGATAGCTCATCCATACCCAGAATCGCAATAATATCTTTCAACTCTTTGTAGCGCTGAAGTACTGACTGTACACCACGGGCAACGGCATAGTGCTCGGTACCAATAATCAACGGATCCAGCTGACGTGAAGTTGAATCCAATGGATCTACTGCTGGGTAGATACCTTTAGAAGCAATGTCACGGCTCAGTACAACAGTGGAGTCGAGGTGAGCAAATGTGGTTGCAGGAGAGGGATCGGTCAAATCATCCGCCGGTACGTATACCGCCTGAACTGATGTAATCGAACCAGTCTTAGTAGACGTAATACGCTCCTGAAGAACACCCATCTCTTCTGCAAGAGTAGGCTGATAGCCTACAGCTGAAGGCATACGGCCCAACAGTGCGGATACTTCAGTACCTGCCAATGTGTAACGATAGATGTTATCGACGAACAACAGTACGTCTTTACCTTCGTCACGGAATTTCTCAGCCATGGTCAAACCAGTCAGAGCAACCCGCAGTCTGTTTCCTGGAGGCTCATTCATCTGGCCATATACCATGGCTACTTTAGATTCGCTTGGAGTCTCGATGTTTACAACACCGGATTCCTGCATCTCGTAGTAGAAGTCATTACCTTCACGAGTACGCTCACCAACACCAGCAAATACAGACAGACCGCTGTGCTCTGTTGCAATGTTGTTGATCAGCTCCATCATGTTTACGGTTTTACCAACACCGGCTCCGCCGAAGAGTCCAACCTTACCGCCTTTAGCGAAAGGACAAACCAGATCGATTACCTTGATGCCAGTCTCGAGCAGATCGTCGGAAGCGGCCAGCTCGTCATAGGCTGGTGGCTTGCGGTGAATCGCCATGCGCTCTTTTTCGCCGATAGGGCCCTTTTCGTCAATCGGATTACCGAGAACGTCCATGATGCGGCCGAGAGTTTCAATGCCTACTGGAACTGAAATCGGTGCCTTGGTGTTAACAACGCCAAGTCCGCGGCTGATGCCTTCAGATGCACCCATAGCAATGGTACGGACAACGCCGTCGCCCAGCTGCTGCTGAACTTCGAGAGTTAAGCCTTTGCCGTCGACTACTAGTGCGTCATAGACACTGGGTACCTGATCACGTGGAAATTCCACGTCGATAACAGCACCAATAATTTGTACGATTCTTCCGCTACTCATGTCCGGTTCCTCTTTACTAAATCTTTAAATTCGTTTCGCTTTATACAGCTGCTGCGCCACTAACAATTTCTGACAGCTCTTGGGTAATCGCTGCCTGACGGGCTTTGTTATATAGCAGTTGCAATTCGTCAATCATTTCACCGGCATTCTCGGTGGCATTTTTCATTGCGAGCATACGTGCGGCCTGCTCACAGGCTTTATTCTCTACCACGCCCTGATATACCTGAGATTCGATGTAGCGAATCAAAAGGCCGTCCAGTAGCTCCTTGGCATCGGGCTCATAGATATAGTCCCAGTGATGCTTAAGGCGAGTGTCGTCATTTGCGGCCAGTGGCAGCAGTTGCTCAACGCTAGGTGACTGAGTCATGGTGTTAACAAATTCGTTGCTCACCACAAACAGCTTGTCGATGCGGCCTTCATCGTAGGCGTCCAACATAACCTTTACGCCACCGATCAGATCAGCTGCATTGGGCTCATCACCAACATCTTTAACCGCTGCAACGACGTTACCGCCGACTGCGCTGAAAAAGCCTGCCGCTTTGTTACCCACTACGCAGATATCAACTTCGATGCCCTGATCTGTCCAAGCTTTCATAGACTTAAGTGCCGCCTTGAACAGATTGATATTCAAACCACCGCAAAGGCCGCGATCTGTTGAGATCACGACATAGGCGACGCGCTTTACTTCGCGCTCAGTCAAATATTGGTGACGGTACTCAGATACCGCGTTGGCTATATGGCCAACCACATCGCGTATGCGCTGTGCGTAAGGCTTACCCAACGACATGCGCTCCTGAGCTCGACGCATCTTGCTCGCCGCAACCATTTCCATGGCGCTAGTGATCTTCTGCGTGCTACCAATACTAGCAATTTTGGTTTTGACTTCTTTTCCGATTGCCATGTTTTATGCCTGTCCGATTACTCTGACTTACCAGGTTTGAGTTGCAATGAACTTGTCCAGAGCAGCTTTGAATCCAGCTGCTATGTCTTCGTTGTAATCACCTGATGCATTAATTTGGGTCATCAGATCAGCGTGCTCAGCTTTCATATAAGAGAGCAGGGCCGCTTCAAAGTCACCGATTTTGTTAACTTCAACTGCTTGCAAATAACCGTTGTCAGCTGCGTACACCATCACACCCATCTCAGCGATGCTCTGTGGCGAATACTGCTTCTGCTTCATCAACTCCGTCACGCGTTCGCCGTGATCCAACTGGGCTTTAGTCGCTTCGTCGAGGTCAGAGGCAAACTGGGAGAATGCTGCCAACTCACGATACTGTGCCAGAGCAGTACGAATACCACCGGACAGTTTCTTAATGATTTTGGTCTGTGCTGCACCACCTACACGAGAAACCGAGATACCTGCGTTCATCGCTGGACGAACGCCGGCGTTAAACATATCCGCTTCAAGGAAGATCTGACCATCGGTAATCGAAATTACGTTGGTCGGTACAAAGGCAGAAACGTCACCCGCCTGAGTTTCAATAACGGGCAATGCAGTCAGTGAACCGGTCTTACCTTTGACTTCACCGTTGGTGAACTTCTCGACGTAAGTTGGGTTTACTCGGGCTGCACGCTCTAACAGTCTGGAGTGTAAATAGAACACATCACCAGGATAGGCTTCACGACCAGGAGGACGTTTCAGCAGCAGTGAGATTTGACGGTAGGCCCAAGCCTGCTTAGTCAAATCATCATAAATAATTAAGGCGTCTTGACCGCGATCACGGTAGTACTCACCCATTGAACAACCAGCAAACGGCGCCAAGAACTGCATGGCGGCTGGATCAGAGGCAGTAGCAGCAACAACAATCGTGTGCTCCATCGCGCCGTGCTCTTCGAGTTTGCGCACAACTGCGGCAACCGAAGCGGCTTTCTGACCAATGGCTACATAGATACATTTAATACCTGAGCCTTTCTGGTTGATGATGGCATCAACTGCAATAGCAGTCTTACCGATCTGGCGATCGCCAATAATCAGCTCGCGCTGACCACGACCGATTGGCACCATGGCATCAATGGCTTTCAGACCAATTTGCACTGGCTGATCAACAGATTGACGCTCAATAACACCTGGAGCCACTTTTTCAATTGCATCGGTGAGGGCCGCATTAATCGGTCCTTTACCATCAATAGGGTTACCCAGAGCGTCGACTACGCGACCTTCCAATTCTGGACCTACTGGCACTTCCAATACACGTCCTGTGCATCGGGCTTTTTGACCTTCGGCCAGTCCCTGATAGTCACCCAATACCACGGCGCCGACAGAGTCACGCTCGAGGTTAAGTGCCATACCGTAGACACCGCCGTCGAATTCGATCATTTCGCCATACATCACGTCGTCTAGACCATGAATACGAATGATACCGTCCGATACGGAAACAATTGTGCCCTCATTTTGGGCTTCTGAAGAAACATTAAGATTGTCGATACGACTCTTAATAATTTCGCTGATTTCTGATGGATTCAGTTGCTGCATGCTTAGGCCTCAAATCCTTAGGAGTGTAATGACTCGGCGAGTTTGGCCAATCGGCCACGAATGGACCCGTCTATAACGGTATCCCCGGCACGTATAACCGCACCACCCAGCAGACTCTTATCTAAACGAACCTGCATGTTTACTTTACGTTCTAGTTTGGTGCTCAGCGCGTCAATAAGCTTCTGCTGTTGTTCAGCATCGAGCTCATGGGCGGCGGTCACCTCAACATCAACCGCTTTTTCACGGTTGGCTTTTAAAACATCAAATTGCTGCGAGATATCCGGCAGTAGCTGCAGTCGACGATTTTCAGACAGAACGGTTAAAAAGTTCCGACCCTGATCGTTGAGTGCATCACCACAGATCTCAATCAACGCCTGGGCTTGCTCGCTCGCCGTAACACTTGGCGAAGCTAACAGCCGCACAACATTGGACTGCTGAGCAACCGCCCCGGCAGTCGCTAAGCTTTGCGACCAACCCTGCAAGTCACCCGCCGACTCGGCGAATTCAAATGCTGCTTTCGCATAGGGCCGGGCTAATGTGCTTAATTCTGCCATGACTAACCTCGGTTACAGCTGCGCTGCTAAGTTATCAACCAGTGCACGGTTGGCTTTATCGTCGATAGACGCACCGAGCACTTTCTCAGCACCAGCCAGAGCTAGGCCTGCAACAGCAGTACGCAACTCTTCTTTAGCACGATTGATCTCTTGCTCGATCTCAGCTTCGGCAGCTACTTTCAGGCGATCGCCTTCAGTGCGTGCCTGAACCTTGGCTTCATCAACGATCTGATTTGCGCGCTTGTTGGCCTGATCAACGATGCCAGCAGCTTCCTGCTTGGCTTCTTTCATCTGATCCGTGGCTTTGTTTTGCGCCAGCTCCAGATCACGTAAAGCACGATCAGCCGCATCAAGACCATCGGCGATTTTCTTCTGTCGCTCTTCCATTGACTCAATAATAACCGGCCAGACAAACTTCATGCAGAACCACACGAAGAATGCAAAGGTTACCATTTGGCCAAAAAGCGTTAGATTAATATTCACGCCATTACCTCGTTAAACAATGGATTAAATTTCGCTAACCGGTTTGTTACGCGCCAACACCTGGAGCAACAACAAAGATCAAGTACATCGCGATACCAACACCAATAATAGGCACAGCATCGATCAGACCAGCGAGCAGGAACATTTTACCTTGCAACATTGGGCCGAGCTCTGGCTGACGAGCTGTAGCTTCGATCAACTTTCCGCCCAACAAACCCATACCAACGGCCGCTCCCAACGCGCCCAATCCGAGCATAATTGCCGCAGCAATGATTACTAGTTCCATCGTAGACTCCTGAATTCAGTCATTAAAAAATTTACAGTAAGATTAGTGGTCTTCATGCGCCATGCTTAGATAGACGACAGTAAGAACCATGAAAATAAATGCTTGCAGGGTAATAACCAGAATATGGAATACAGCCCAGCTCCATTGCATTAACCCTCCACCCAGAGCAAACACACCGCCGCCGATGGCCATAAACGCCATACACAGCAAGACTGTTTTACCCGTAGATACTTTCCCTTTGAGATTTAACCAGCAAACGCTAACGACCAATACAAAGATCACTAACCAAAATAAGGCGCTGGTTTCTTCGCCAAAGAGTTGTGCGTGCAGACCGCCAGATATAAGACCAGCTCCTGCGCCCCCCGCAAACATAGTTGCGATCAGGATAAAGATCATTTCGCCGGCATACATATTGCCGAACAACCGAAGACCCAGAGAGAACGGCTTGGCCAATAAGCCAACGGTTTCCATAAACAGGTTAATCGGAATAAATGCCCAGTGATTAAAAGGGTGCATAGTCAGCTCTTTAACAAAGCCGGTGCCCTTAATCTTAAAGGAGTAGTAAACCATAAGGATAAAGACGGCTAAGGCCATTCCCAGAGTGACGTTGGGATCTGTCGAGGGCACCACTTTCTGGAAGTGCACACCAGTTAGGGCCAACAGTGACGGAATTAAATCAACCGGCAGTAGATCCATCAGATTCATCAGGAAGATCCAGACGAAGATGGTCAGTGCCAGTGGCGCGACCATTTTGTTGCGGCCGTGGAAGCTATCTTTAACCTGACCATCGATAAACTCGACAATCATTTCTACAAAGTTTAACCAGCCAACAGGAACACCTGTATGAGCTTTTTTCGCAGCGCGTAAAAACATAAAGCAGAACAGCGATCCCAAACCAATTGACCAGGCCATGGAATCCACATGTATTGCCCAGAAACCCATATCTACGGCTTCTTGAGAACTGTGAGCAAAGCCCCAGCCGGTATCGGGATGATTCCCGTAAACCAGGTTTTGGAGGTGATGCTGAATATACTCAGTCGTGCTTGCGGGGTTTTCGCCTGCCATCTGTGTCTCTCAACTGGTTGTTGCTCAATATTAAATCGAGCGTTACTGTTAATTACGTGAGTTACTTATCTATGTGCCTAGCGCTTTAAGACTATAAAAATCGAAAACCACTGCACCAAAATCATTATTACAAAACTGCTAAAAAGAGCGCCGACATTAAGTGGGCTGACCATCAAAAAGGTCGTGGTAAACAACACCGCCGATAAAACTACCTTTCCCGTCTCGCCCCAGTACATGGCACTGACAATTGACTGCACTCGCCTGGCACCTGCATATCTAAAGGCCTGTCGAGCAAACCAAGCCTGCGGAATAATCTCGATTAAACCGCCCAGCAGAACCGAGTAGGCTATTACCCAATCCCATCCCAACAGTGCGGCTGAAGCAGGCAGCAATAAAGCTAACTGGTAGAGTGCGACTGTCTTAACGGCTGGTAATGAAATGGTCGTCATTGTATCTCTTCGACACCTTTTCTTGCTTCTCTTCTTACTGCTCTTGCGGGCAAGCCTAATTGGCCCACCCTCAAAGGCTGCGCATTATAGGTATAGTGCTGGCGATATTCAATAAGGTATCGAGCCTATATGGTCGAAATTGGTCAGCTACATAGTTAAGACTGATAACTTACTTGAGATGATCGAGAATTCCGTCCAGTTCATCGACACTGCTGTACTTAAAAATCAACTTGCCGGCGCCTTTGGCACTGTGCTGAATTGTTACAGGAACACCAACCTTTTCAGAGATATCATTCTCCAGCCGCTTAATATCAGAACTACTCTCAGGCTCGGGGGCTGGCGAATTTGCGGCTCCAGACTGGAGTTTTTTTACCAGCGCTTCTGTTTGGCGGACAGTCATACTGGTGCCAGCAACGGTTCGCGCCGCATTGACTTGGGCAGGGCCATCTAGGGCCAATAGACACTTGGCGTGACCTAATTCGAGATCACCCCTCTCCAATAGCTTTTGAACTTCTTGCTCAAGGCTGATTAGGCGTAGAAGGTTGGTAACCGCGGAGCGGGATTTACCCACAGCATCAGCAACCTGTTGCTGAGTGAGCTGGAACTCCTGCTGCAGGCGCTGCAAGGCCAAACTCTCTTCCATGGCATTTAAATCTTCACGCTGAATATTTTCAATCAGCGCCATTGCTATAGCAGCTTGGTCTGACACGTCGCGAACAATAACCGGAACTGTATCTAGACCAGCCTGTTGCGCGGCACGCCAGCGACGTTCGCCGGCAATAATTTCATACTGTTCATCGGCCAGCTGGCGAACCACCAAGGGCTGCATAATTCCCTGACTGCGAATGGAGCTGGCTAATTCTTCAAGGGCGTCGGCATTAATATCCCGGCGCGGCTGATATTTACCACGCTGCAGAAGCTCTACGGGTAATTGGCGCAGCTGGCCGTCAGCGGCATTTGAGGAGGGAGCATCAAGGGCATCAAAGTTTGTATCATCGGTCATACCGAGTAGCGCATCTAACCCCTTACCTAAACTCTGTCTTTTGGTGGCCATCAGTTATTGTCCTGCTGTTTCGGGTTGCTGCTGCTCGGTATCCGCTTTAGCTTGGCGCAGAATTTCCCCCGCTAGGGCCAAATAGGCGAGCGAGCCTTTGGAGTTTCGATCATAAGTCAAGGCGGGTAAGCCGTGACTTGGTGCTTCGGCAAGGCGAATATTGCGCGGAATACTGACTCGGTAGACGCGACTGCCAAAATATTTGCGCAACTGCGCGGAGACTGCATTGGTAAGACTGTTGCGCGGGTCATACATGGTGCGCAAGATACCTTCGATGCGAAGACTGGGGTTAATCAATTTGGCGATCCGTTTGATCGTATTATTGAGCGCCGACAGTCCCTCAAGAGCGTAGTACTCACACTGCATTGGAATAATTACGCCATCGCTAGCAACCATTGCATTTACGGTGAGCATGTTTAATGAGGGCGGGCAGTCGATGATTATATAGTCGTAGCTGCTGGCGACGCGTTTGAGTGCGTGGCGAAGTCGCGTCTCGCGGCCAATTGTCTGCATCAACTCCACTTCTGCCGCAACCAGATCATCATTTGAGGGCAACAGATGAATTTTTGCTTTAGGGCAGGGAACAATCACATCTTCAATGGCTACTTTCTCGGTGAGCACATGATAAACACTGGTTTTGCATTGATGTTTGTTAACACCAACACCCATGGTGCTGTTGCCCTGAGGATCTAGATCAACCAATAGAACACGCTGCTTGTAAGCTGCCAGTGAAGCGGCCAAATTAACGCTAGTGGTGGTTTTACCCACACCACCTTTTTGATTTGCGATTGAAATAATTCTCGACACTGAACTGACCTTTAGGCTGTTTTATCGTGGCGCTGTGTGTTTCGGCTGATCACGATTAAGTGACGCTCACCATCAACACCAGGCACTTGCAATGTATGTGAAGCATCGACCTTATAGTCTTTGCCAACCTCACTCAACTCCGATTCGGGAAATTTGCCTTTCATTGCCAAAAACAGCCCCTCAGGACGCAACAGGTGAGAACACTTAGCCACCATATCCGCAACCGAGGTAAAGGCACGGCTTAACACCGCATCATAGGGCACCTCAGGTATATGCTGTTCGACCCTAGAGTTGATTTCCCTAACATTGGTTAGCGCCAAATCGCAGCGCGCCTGAAACAAAAAACGGGTTTTCTTGCCATTACTGTCAAGTAGAGTGAAATCTCGGTCTGGGCACATAATGGCTAGCGGTATACCAGGCAAGCCAGCACCGGTTCCAACATCAATTAATCGCTTGTCCACTACATAGGGCAACAGCGTCAGACTATCCAGCAAATGGCGTTTTATCATCTCTGCCGGATCACGTATGGCGGTCAGGTTGTAAGCTTTATTCCAGGTGATCAAAAGCTGCAGATAGGCGAGCAGTTTATCGCGCTGCTTAGAACTGTATTCCACTCCCATCTTTTGCATACCAGCTTCAAGGATAGGGGCCAAATGGGCTTCAACGGGCAACTTAAGCGGCATGTTTTTTTAACTGCACAATTAACAGAGAAATAGCGGCGGGAGTAACGCCGGGGATTCTGCTGGCTCTGGCTAATGTTTCAGGTGTGGCTTCAGAGAGTTTTTGCTTTACCTCGTTGGACAGCCCTTTTATCGACTGATAGTTAAAATCAACCGGTATACGGGTCTTCTCGTGACGCCGCAATCGATTAACCTCATCCTGCTGGCGGGTTATATAACCCGAATACTTGGCATCAATTTCCACCTGCTCGGCAATCTTATTTTCGACCTGATGCTCTGGATAAAGAGAGCCAATAATCTTGTAATCTATCTCAGGTCGCTTAAGCAACTCGAACAGGGAGTATTCATGGGAGAGTTTATTTTCAATATGGGCCGCGAGCTTTTCTGCTGTATCGCTAGCAGGTTGAATCCAGGTGCTTTTTAAGCGCTGGCGCTCAAGCTCTATGGCTTCGCGCTTTTCACTAAATTGCTTCCAGCGATCGTCATTGACCAAGCCCAACTCGCGGCCTTGTTCAGTGAGGCGCATATCGGCATTATCTTCTCGCAGTAGTAGCCGGTATTCCGCACGGCTGGTGAACATTCTGTAGGGCTCTGTGGTGCCCATGGTGATCAAATCGTCAACGAGAACGCCAATGTAGGCTTCATCTCGACGCGGACACCAGCTCTCACGACCTTGAACCTGCAGGGCAGCATTGGTTCCCGCCAGCAAACCCTGTGCCGCCGCTTCCTCATAACCGGTTGTGCCATTGATTTGACCGGCAAAATACAGACCGTTAATGGCTTTGGTTTCTAGAGAGTATTTAAGGTCTTGAGGGTTAAAGTAATCGTATTCGATTGCGTAACCGGGACGGGTAATATGAGCGTTTTCAAAACCCACTATGGAGCGCACTAAGGATAACTGCACATCAAAGGGCAGGCTTGTCGAGATACCATTGGGGTAGAGTTCGTATGTATTTAATCCTTCCGGCTCAATAAAAATCTGATGCTGGTTTTTATCGGCGAAACGCACCACCTTATCTTCGATAGAAGGGCAGTATCTAGGACCGACGCCGTCTATCACGCCAGTGTAAAGCGGCGATCTATCCATCCCCCCTTTAATAATGTCATGGGTCTGGCTATTGGTATAGGTTATCCAACAGCAGGTCTGTTTTGGGTGTTGAGCAACTGAACCCAAGTAGGACATAACCGGCTCCGGTTGGTCACCCCACTGTTCTGGCAGCTGACTAAAATCAACACTACGGGCATCGATGCGCGGAGGCGTGCCTGTTTTTAAGCGCTCAACTCGAAAGGGCATGGACCGCAGACGCTGGGATAGGCTCAATGCAGGTGGATCTCCGGCGCGGCCAGCGGAATAGTTCTCCATGCCAATATGGATTTTGCCTGCGAGAAAGGTTCCAGCAGTGACAACAACGGTTTTCGCTTTGAAGGTTAGACCCATTTGAGTCACAACACCGGTGACCCTGTCTCCCTCAAGAATTAAATCATCTACCGATTGCTGAAAAATAGTGAGATTTTCTTGATTCTGTAGAATATCGAGGATAGCCGCTTTGTACAAAACGCGATCCGCCTGAGCACGAGTGGCTCGCACGGCGGGACCTTTACGGGAATTAAGCACCCTAAACTGAATACCGCTAAAATCTGTCGCCCTGGCCATAGCGCCGCCTAGGGCGTCGATCTCTTTGACCAAATGTGTTTTTCCTATGCCGCCAATCGCAGGGTTGCAAGACATCTGCCCCAGAGTTTCAATGTTGTGGGTCAGCAGTAGGGTTCTGCTACCCATACGCGCAGCTGCAAGGCAGGCTTCAGTGCCAGCATGGCCACCGCCAACAACGATGACATCAAAACTATCGGGGTAATCCATAAAACATAATCAAGTGGTGATTGAAAGGTTGGCCATTATACGTCCCCGTGATCAATCTTTTGTCACTTTATTTTGTTCCTTTGTTTTATTAACTTATTAAGTAATTATTTATATATATAGTATTAAGAGATTATTGTTACTGTTATTAGGGAGGGGTTGTTTTGTGGATAAGGGGACAAACAGTATACAAAACAGTTGGTTAGGACTATATATCCCTGTATGGGCCTGTTAGCGGAAAAAGATTTCAACTGTATTGCGGGTGTGTACCTATGTATGAATATCTGTCTATTTTCCAAAGTAGCGCTTTAGTGGCCTTTTCTGTGGACAGATAAAAATTTTACCCACCGATTAACCACAGGTTGTTATTTAGGGGTCAAGATTCAACTTTTTTGCCCTCTCCATTGTCGCTTTTGATTTGTTTGTTGGGGATATCCTGTGTGAACGTTGGGGATAGGCTCTCTCTGGCTTGCTGGCAATTGGTCTGCTTGCCCCTTCATGTTGTCACCTCTTTATCTTGTTACTACTTTATCTTGTTACTA
>Ga0307488_10001209_pt1 | contig 21549 bp, 33 predicted proteins | sample SB02metaG_FD_202248 | JGI IMG/M metagenome (GOLD analysis project Ga0307488, IMG submission 202248) | Sea-ice brine microbial communities from Beaufort Sea near Barrow, Alaska, United States - SB 0.2 | ecosystem: Environmental > Aquatic > Marine > Coastal | place: USA: Alaska | collected... | reverse complement strand
AATATCAAATATCAATAATTCACTGTTTGGCAACCCTAAATGCTGCTGAGAAATATCTTGGCACAGTTAAGAAAATCAAACTAAATAAACAATGGACAAATGTAGCTGAATGGATTTACGAATGTTTTACAGCTGAACAAATTCAATCACTCACCGAAGCATGTATTGTATCTGGTGTTCTGCAAATTACAGCTTCTGATACTCTTCAACCAATCGTTGAATGGGCAAGAAGTGTTGGGTGGCATATTCAAGGACTCGATTCGCTTTCAATAGACACTAATTCAGTGATGGTAGCCGCACGCTCACATCTAAATTATGATTATTGGAACCAGAATCTACAAGGAATGAAGATGATTACAAAGAAAATGAGAGTAAATGATAATACCGTCACAGGTATGATTGTAGATAAAGCAGTAACAATGATTGATTTTTTTGGGAATAACTGTGGATTTTATAGACTTGAAAATGAACAAGGACAAACAACAGTCCGTCTAACTCATTGGAAAAATGGAAATTTTAATGAAGTTATGAAATCTCATTTTGTAGATAAAGAACTTACTATTACAAAATACAAAGGAATGTCTTTTATTCCATTTAAGAAGGTGTTGACAACCACTGCAATGAATGATATTCTTGGAGCAGAAAATGGTCCATATCAAGTTAATATGGTTGCTGGAGATGGAATTGTTCAGGTGAATAATCAGAATCCGTTAAGATATGAAATGAAATCAATTGCATTAATTGTATATAGATCAGGTGAACGAGATAACTCCGATAATGATTATTTAAAATTATATGATAAAGATGCTCTTGGAAATATTACTACACGAATGATTGTTGAAATTATTTACAATAAAATTAATTTTGTATCACTCGTAGTGACACATAAAGATGTTGATCTTGGAGATTAAAAGAATAAAGTCTCTTATAATAAATATTTAATCGTTAAGATTAAAAATAATAAATATATAAGTTAATAAATGCCCACAATTGAAGAAATAACAGATAATAACAGAATTGAAAATACTTTGATTGATAAAACACCAGTTGATATTCAGAATGAATTAGACTATTTTGCGAAAGCAATTTATAAGGAATTTAAAGATAAATTAATACAAATATACATTGATTCACGTAGCACAAATGGATTAGGTGCTTTAATAATTGATTTAAATAATTCTACTACTGTTGATTTAGATATAGCTTATTACAAAATTGAAGATATGACGATGGATATGATAAGAGTTATAGGAGAAAATAAAAATTATAAGAATACATCTTATTTTATATTTATGTCGAATGGTGCTTATTTTGTCATTGAAGATCATCTAAAGTAAAGATTTTATTAAACTATTTATACATTAATATTCTTTTGTTATAAATTTATTTTGTTTCGTTGCGTCAACCAAAAGTGTTGTTATTGTCTGTAATTAAACAGATTAGACGCAATTGTAAAGAGGACTACTCGGTGGTGTCACCGGTGATGTCTTCAGTCCGTCACAAACAACTTTATCCTTCGCAGCGACATTTGCCTCTCGACAAGTGTTCTCTGTAATGATCTTGACAGGTATCGATTGTTTGGTTGCTTGGTCGGCCTCATGATGCGTGTTCTCGATGATCTCACGAAGTTCTGCTGTTGTGCGGTGGTTAGTTTCTTTGAGGACATTCACAAGGTCCTTGGCGGTGATACCTTTCAGAGGGGAGATGATGATGTGGTCGTCATCCGTTCCTATGAAGAAGTTGCCATCGGCATTTACACCGGCGTTATAGACGTTTTCGGAGGTGAGACGCATTTCACCCTTACCGTAGCCAGTTGTAAGCTCACCGGTTTTCCTGTTGATGATACACCAGCATATAGTGTTCCTGGATAGGATGATGATGCGTTCTTGCCATTTAGCCTTGCGCGCCTTGAATGCCTCGCACATAAAGATCTGAGGACATTCAGTGATTTGAGTGTTTTCCACTGAAGAGGAAAAGGTCCACGCGTCCAAGTACGTGTAAAAGCGCTTGGTTTTCCCCCGACGACCGTATGTTACCTTGTAAATACTAGGCATTGTAGACAGTGTTTCGTTTGTTTTGGGATAGGTCGTTATAAGAACTGTGGGTCAAAATAAATTATCATATGATTGATAACATTAGGTATCATTTTTATTATAATTAAATAAAATGCTTGTGCTCTACCAACTGATATAAAGGAACTTTAAAGACTATCTTCAAATAAATTATATTACAATTTCATTAAGTAAATTATTTAAATTGTTTTAATTGTTTTAATTAATCCTATTATTCAAATGAAATAAGATAATTCTCACCATGAGCATAGCAACATTCTTCATTTGAATATTTACACATCCCCTGTAACCACCAAATACATATTTTCTTACGATATTTATTATTACATTTCTTTTTTAATTGTTCTTTATGTATAAAAGATTTATTCTTATAAAATTCTATTCTTTTTCTAAAATAATCTCTAGAATTCATTAAATTTTGAATATCTCTATCCCGTTGTTTAACAATATCTTCAATCCGTATTATAGTGTTATAATATTTATTCCTCCAAATATCGGCTGTAATAAATTTTCCTTTATTCCAATTAAATTTTTTAGTACATTCTGAACATATAGTATGAGCGCATGATAAGATTCTTGGAGACTTCATGTCTTGAAAACATATTGGGCACTCTATATCTGGTCTTCGAGAATAGTAATTAATAATATTTGAAGTATCCATTTTAAGCATATAATAATTAATCATTTGTGGTTCTATACAACGTTGTTTAATTAAGTCTTCAAGTATGTAATTTTTTGTAACACTTAAAAATTCAATATTTGTTCTACATATTGGACATTCTTCCATATACATTAGTTAATTCATATTTAGTTTTTTAAATCATTTTTCAATTTCAGAAAGATTCAAGAACAACTTAATATACAGAATGATTATGTTAACCAATGGTATCTAATCTTGACGAAGAAGAATCATATAATACAAAGATTATTAAATGTGCTAAAACAATCGATTTATCACTAGCAGATATTTTTGATATGACAGGAAAGAAAAATCAATCGCCATGTAACATTGAATTAGTTCTTAAAAGATCATCTGATAAGACAGTTATTCATAAGACACTCATGTCATATCATATCAATTCTGCGAATTCTTTTATTCGGTTTAAAAACTATAATATATAAATAATTAAAAAATAATATTACATAACTTAAATGGGTGTCCCTGGATATTTTAAAACATTGATAAGAGAAAATCCTGAATTATTATACTTTAATTCAAATGAACTAACTGAATATTTATTTATGGATTATAATAATATTATTCACACTGCTTATCAAGAATATTTAAAGAAGATGGAAGGTAAATTAGAAAAGAAAACGAAATCGGTAATTGAGAAAGAAATAATTAAATTTGTAATTGAAAAAACTATATATATAGTGACAAAAATAGTGAAACCGACTAAAATGCTTTATATCGCGATGGATGGAACACCTCCGAGGGCAAAAATGGAACAACAGCGAATGCGTAGATATAAGAGTGTTTTAGATACAGGAATTAAAGAAGCATTAAAGAAAAAGCATAAATTAGATACAAAATTGTATTTTGATTCCAATAATATTAGCCCGGGAACTTTATTTATGGAGCGATTGTCTAAAGAACTGGTCAAGGCGATTAAAGCCAAGAAGTTCAATGTTAATAAGGAATTCAAGGTGATTTTCAGCGACTCATCTGTGGTAGGAGAAGGAGAACATAAGATTATTCCTTATATTAAACATAATTTAACAGAGAAGTGTAATATTTGTATCTATGGTGATGATGCCGATTTAATTTTCCTGTCAATGACTTTATTGGATAAAGAACATATGATAAAGATTATGAAAAGTCAATCTTTAGAAGAAACTAATTTTGAAGAGATTGGATTAGCATATTTAGACATATCAAAGGCGAGTGATATCTTCTTTGAATATATAGGGGTAGAACATGCTGAGAAAATAAGAATATTGTATGATTATATTTTTATAATGATTTTATTTGGAGATGATTTTGTAAAGAAGCTTCCGGGATTAAATATTCGTTGGCATCATGATACGATATTGAAGATTTATAGAAAACAATTTCAGGAACATAAGAAACATCTAATTAAACTAAAGCATAAAAAATTCTCAATAAATAAAAAATTTCAATTGGCGATTTTAATCGAAATATCTAAAATGGAAGAAAAAATATTAAAAGAAGGTCAAAAGAAATTACATCGTGATTGCCAAAAACAATATGTTAATCAAAAACAATTAGAAGGTTATAAATTAGATGTAAGTATTCAAGAGAATTCATTATTTTGTCAAAAAGAGAATATGTTTTATCAAGAATATAAAGATGAATTTAAAATAATAAATTATTTTGGAGACAAGCATGTTTGGAAGAAACAGTATTATGACTATTTCTTTCCAATTCAAAATAAAAACTATAATAAAGAAAGGAGCCAGATATGTATGAAGTTCTTAAAAAGTTGGAAATTTACATTTGAATATTATTTACAGGGAATTCCCTCTTGGACTTTTTATTATCCTTATCGAGTAGCCCCATTTGTAAGTGATCTGATAACAAATCTCAAATTTCCAAATTCAAACATGAATAAGATTGAATTTGTTCAAGGAAAACCATATACACCTCTTCAACAATTGATGATCATTATGCCACCTCAAATGAAGACGAGTCTTCCAAAGGAATGTGTTAAGATTATGGGTAAGAAAGAACTGAAAGATAATTTTCCGACTTCATTCAGATTAGATGCTTTAGCTGGGTTAAAATATATTTATGCAGAACCATTGTTAAAAGAAATTGATGAGAAAGCAGTATTGGATGAATTAGCAAAAGTGAGTGATAAATTAAATAATGCTGAGAAAAATAGAAATACATTAAATGATGCGAAAGAATTTGAATTTAAATGATAAACTATCCGTTTTAATGATTCTTATGCAATGATTCTTATGCAATGATTAATATTCTATAAAACAATTAATTATTTGTTTGTGTCAAATGCTCCTAGTAACTGTTGTAATTTATTCAATTGAATATTATCTAAGCTAATTACTTTAGATGTCACACTATAATATCTATTATTTATTTTCAAAGGATAATTTATATCATCATCCGGATCAGAAAGTAATTTATACATTCCATCATTTTGTAGTCCATTATAACCTTTTTCACATCTAAAAAATATTTTAAGAAATATTTTTTGCTGAATAGATATTTTATCTATTTTACATTTAGGAATACAGACATAAGACTCATTATCTTTTAATATTTTGATATACCATTTTTGAATTTTCTTTATAATTTCAGTAGAAATTAATTTTTTAACTGAGCCATTCTTTTTTAATAATATAGGTTCAATAATTAAAATATGTGAATCATATTTCATTTATATACTAATTATAAAGATTATAGTGATTTGGTAAAGGAGGTGATTATGCAATGATTTTTATTTAAAAAATGGTTAGAATTAACTTATTATATATTTATATGCCCAATAACATTCATAATGTTTGTGGGTATATTGTTTTTATGTGTAGGATTTTGTCAATGTTTGAATAATATATGCTAATTAGATTATATTTGTAATATATTTATATTCCCAATAATCTCAATAGATTGTTTGGTTCTTTCTGTTTTAAATAAATTCTTAATCCATAGTCCGTTTTTTTATTATATATTAACCAATCAATAAAGGCTTTTGGCAATTCTTCATAATCCAATGTCATTCGAAGATTTTTTTCTTTAATTCTTTTATATATTAAAATTTCACCATTTTTTAATACTTGTAAGGTTGCAGTTGATAAATAACAATCACAACCAACTTCTTTACATTTCGGAGCGTGTTCTGGAAATTTCATATAATTCATTTTTTTTAATTCATAATAGGTATTATCCCAATAATCATCTATAAAAAATCCTTTATCTTTATAATCATCTGGTAATATTATATATGTTATTGTTCTATCTTTTGCAATAATAGGAACTATGAAAACCATTGTAATTGTTAAATTAAATCATTAATAATTATTTAATCAATTTTTAATTATAAATTATTAATAATTTTATATAAATCAATGTTTATCTACATATTTATTTAAAATCTCTTGACCTTTATAACCTATTAATCCGCTTATAAATATAGTAGCCGCTATAGATAATATAGTTACAATTATATTATGTTTAGACTTAAATATGTTTTTGATATCTGAAAACTTATAACCTATATATGTTTCAAATGATAATCCCGGTAATATACCTATAGTTGAACCTAAAATAAATATAAGGATGTTTACATCGGTAATTCCCCAGAAATAGCTTACTAAATGATATGGATAACTAGGTGGTAATCTAGATAGTGTTGTTAATTCTAGCCATTCTTTATCATTAAATTTATACTCTTCTTTTTTAATTTGCGATAAAGTCTTTATTTTATATATTTCTTTTTCTATACGATCTTTTAAAATATATCGTGAAATATAAAAAGATATAACTCCTGATATAATACATCCAATTAATGTTAATAATATACCATTTCGTAACCCAAATATATATCCAGATATTAAATTGGGTATTGTAGAATTCATAAATACAATATTCATAATAACAACAATTCCAATATAATATATTTTCGTTTTAATCGATTTATTTCCTGTTAATTTTAAATAAGCAATCATTGTAAATATATATTTTTGGATATGTGGATGTTTAAATAATAAATAGGATATAAGTGGAAAAATAATTAATGAGATTCCTAATATATATACAGTTTTATTAGAACCATTCATTTCATTATCTTGGTGATCCATATATTATATCTCAATAGAATAATAATTAAATTAATAGTATTAAATAATACTAATTAAAAAAATGATTAAATTAATATTATTTAATACTATTAATATATTATTAATATATGCTGGATGAAAATATACATAAGATTAATATAATCATTACTTATTTTAGAGATTTAGTTAATATTAAATATAGTGAAAATACAGAAATTAGTGATATATGTAATCAATTAGAAAAGAATCATACTAAACTTAAAATATATTTATTGGATATTGAAACAGTTGTTTTTTCATCTGATTCATATGTTAATGATAGATTGGCATATATATGGAATATTTTAAAACATATATGGTTACCAACATATAATAAAATTAAAACAGATGATTATAAAAGACTCTTTGATTTTTTTTTATTAATAACACATAATATCCCATATATGCCACCACACTCTGATAGTTGTTATCCAGGATGCGCTTTATTATTTAAAAAATCAACATTCAAAAGAAAATATAATGAGAGTTCTCATGAAATATTAGATGCTATACATGATTTAAAAAAATATAAAGACACAAAATTATTATATACAACAACTATCGATCATATATATAATGAAATTATACCTATTAGTAAATATATGAGAATTCATCAATGGATAAATAATGATTCAAAAGATGAAAAGAAATTCGGTTGTGTATGTGAAAATTATTTTTAATCTATAATTTATTTTAAATATCACTTAGAATACTATCTATAATATATAATTGCTGTCTAACACGAATATTCAATGATTGAATATCATTTTGACCAGCAGTTTCAATTAAAAAATACGTTTTATTTAATTTATCACATATATCCCTCATACTATTTTTAATAATTTTAAGATTATTTAAACAGGTAAACTTGACATGGTGTTCTTTTATATTCTTATTAATATTATTAACAGTATTATTACAGATTCCTTTTAATGAAGGATTATTACAATAAATAGTTTGACCCACACTATTTTCATTTAATTTATGAAATGAATATCCTTCATGTAAATCAATAATTATATCATTTTTAATTACTTCTTTATAAATAACTGATTCAATATTATATTCTGAATTATCTTTATAATTTCTATTCAAATCTCTATCATATAATCTATGTGGCAAGTATCGAGTATTTAACTTTAAACCACACTTATTTGCCTCAGGTATTATTGTTAGATTTATATTAGGATAATCATATATTTTCTTTTTAAAATTTATCAATGTATGTGTTCCCGCTGGTTCATTTCCGTGTGTCCCACCGATAATTAATACATTTATATTCTTTTTACGATATTGATTTTTATATATCTTAATTTGTTCACAATACTTATATATTGATTGATATAGTGTGACTAAAATTATTATGATTATTAATGAAATGATATACATATATATTATTTACTTTTAAAAATTTCTAATATCTTGATAATTTACTAAATATAATGAAAAAAAATAAAAAAGTCTTGCTAAATCAAGAAATAAATGAGGTACTAATTTATATAATAAAAATAATTGAAACGGGTATATAAGTAATATGAATATACTACCTACTTTATTATAATTGTTCATAGAATTATTTGAATACATAAGTTCGCTATCTGATATATTATTCATCATATTATTCATCATATTATTCATCATATTAAATATTTATACAATTATACTTTTATGTTATTTCTAGTAAAAGATTAAAAATATCATTGTATTTTGATTTATTATAGAGTTGTTCTTTTTCTACCGACATATTATTATATAATTAGTTATTCATCTTTATCTATTTTAATAAATAAAATTTTTATAAATAACGTTTTTACAAAAAAAATGAAAATATTTATTTAACATATTATTTTATTTAAATAATGAATAATTCCCCACTACTAATTTTAGATTACGATACCTCTGAACTGATTGGTTTTTATTTAGAAATTATTAAAAAATATAAGCGTGATATAGTTCAAAAATATAAACGTGTTGTACAAGAATTTCATAAGAGTATTAATATTTTACAATATCATTTTAATATTACAGTAAATAATCAGAATCTAATCAATTTTAATAAAGAAATCTATTATGATGAAAATCATTTAACTATGAAAGAATTATTATGTTATCGTAAGACTGGCTATGTATGGAATGGTATGAGACAGAGTGAAATAATACCAATGACAATACCTTTAACTCCGTTTAAAAGAAGTTATAATAAATCTTTAAATAAAAATTATAGACGCGCAAGATATGTGTGTTCTTGTTTTACATGTGAATGTAATAATTGTTATTTAAAAGTTGATGATTATTTAGAAAATAGAGATAGAGTATGTAACAAAAATGGCAAATTATTAGTAGCATTGTATTTTAAGAACACACATGCTTCATTTATTTACGATTATAAAAAATTATTATCTGAAATTAAAAATAAACAAATATCTAAATTGATTAAGAATTTTGAAGACAAAATGCGTGACCATACAATGTACACAACTCATGACGCATATGATTTATTAATTGATGATTCATTAATTGTGATGATTCATTAATTGATGACTATTAATAATCCAAATATGGGATATAGATATATAGAGGAATAAATATATGCTTATTTATGGAATATTGTAATGAAGATTTTACTATATTATCATTAATACCAATTGAAATTATGAATAATAAAATGATGATTAAGTTAATTAAAATTGCTTTAAATTATTATAATTATAAAAATTTAGATTATGATATATCATATAAAATATCAAATAAATCATTAAAAGACCAGTTATATAAATTATATTCTATTCAAACAGTTGATAACAATAGTTATATTATTAATTTTTATTCGTAATTTATCTTTTATAAATTAAATAATTTTCATTATTTCTTCTTCAAATTCACTTAAATCATTCATCGGCACAGCATCATAATCAATTAATAAGGATTCATTACCATATGTGCGTGTTTGTAATCCATTTACTCTAATTGGATAAGGCCAATGAGATGTTGTTCGTTGTTCTTTTAAATATTTTAAACGTTTCTTTTGTTCACTTTCTTTATTTAATGGATGATTTTTCGGCAAATAACAGACATATTGAACCATTCTTTCTTCTGATTTAGGCTTTCCATATTGATTTTGATGAAAAGCTCTTGAATCCCATAGAACTAGTGATCCTGCTTTTACATCTAGAACTCTCTTATTATCTTCTGATTTTTCTAAAAAATCATGTTCAATAAGTTGCCAATTACCATTAAATTTCTTAATTGCTTTATCAACTATCATCTTTTCTTGTTTTAATGTTTCTACTTTATCTTTATCAACTTCTTCTTTATCTATTTCATTTTTAAGATTACTTTTAATATCTGTCATCTTATTTGTCAATGGGGTGTATCGTTCTTTAAAATATGTCTCATGTATATTATGCGAACCTTCATAAACTCTGAAGGTTCGCTCTTTATTATCTGTTAGAGCTACATATCCCTGATAACACTTAAGTTTAGAACACTTTGCAGATTGATCAGTGTGTGTCCAAATTTTGTCTTTCACATCATTTTCTTTTGATATATAACAACTTCCATCAAAAGAAACAACCAACTCATCTGTATTCCATATGTGCTTAAATACGTCCTGAATTTGTGGACGTGTTCTAATAAACCAGGCATGACGAGTGTGCCCTGCGCGATGATATTTATAAATTCCATGAGGATCTATTTTATTATGCATTATATCGTGGTCCGGTATAGTTTCTTGCCATTTTTTAAATTCACTTTTAGCATATTCGATTTCAACTTCAGATAAAATATTAGGAATAACACAATAGCCATTTTCTTGTAATTCTTTAGTAATTAATTTATAGTCCATATTAAATTATATATGAAATTATTAATTAAAATCATTTTTTTTGAATTATTAAATTCTTTTTAAATTTTCATCTGAATTAATTCTTTTTCTAAATTTTCATCTGAATTAATTCTTTTTCTAAATTTTCATCTGAATTAATTCTTTTTCTAAATCTATCTTTTCAGTTATTTTTGGTGGATTAAAATGTTCATTTATATTATTAATAAATCCAAATGTCCAGTGTTTTTTCTGGTCTCGTCTCGTATATTCAATATAGTATCTACGATTTAAGGAATGAATACCAAATATATCAGAATATTTCCATAATGTACCTTGCCAATTATTGTTTATTCCATAATATTCTTTTACTCTATCAGTTATATCAATTCCATTCAATGTCACCAGTGTTAATCTTGGTCCTCTATCAAAACTCATTATTAGTTAATTAAAACGCAGATTTTAAACCAATTTTATAAAAATTGATTTCCTTATCTATATTATTCATTTTAATTATAATGTCTTCTATGAAGAAAATAAAACTCAATCACGGAGATGATTTTAGTAAAACACTATATAACAAAGTTTCGTGGGGTCCTTTTGTTAAGACTTTTGATGGTATGAAAACAGAGTCTCTTAAAATCTCTGATACTATTATCAATTTTATTACTTTTAAAAATATTTATACCTCAAATATGAATTATGGTGAAATTATGAACGCTAATAAACATATTCGCACATTACATGGGGATATTTGGATTTATATCGATAAAACATTATTTATTCTCACATTACTAAATAATGGTAAAAAATATGGATTTTTGCCATCTCAATTAGCAATTAATCCAAAAAAAACAAGTCATGATATTTATAAAACTCGTTTGAATATTTTTTTAGCATGTCTTATTTTTAAGGCCTGTGGAAACGATGTTGACAAAACAAATGACACTTTGGATATGAATGCGCTTTCACTACTAAAAGAAATTGTTCAAAATAAAATTAAATATGATAATCAATCATAGGATATCATTTTAATAAGAAATTGATTTAAATGATTTAAATCAATTAAAACAATACATAATTTTTAGAACAATGAGCAAACGCGATTCAAATCAACCTCTTAATATCCCCATCAGAACAGTTATTATTATGTATGGCGAAACAGTATCTTCTCAGACTATTCTACAGCAGATAGAGCGTGCAGGACGCAGAGGATTAGATACACAAGGTAATATCATTATTAATCCTATAAAAGAGATCACGATGTCTAAATTCCTCAGGATTAATCCTTACTCGGATAAAAAATATTTCACTCGGAGTAAATCAGAAAAATATTTGGAACAATTATACACTATTAATGCTGAAAAACCAGTAAATGCCAAATTAGTCTGTTATATCCCTTATAATATTAATAAGAATCTGTCAACATTGATGCCATTTCTGAATAAACAGTTAGGCTCTCTCACGGGTATTTCCCATACAGATAGCAGATATTTCTTCAGACTGATTCTATGGTTATACGATGTTTTCGGACCCGTAAGCCAATTTAAGTATTCCGATGATATTTATCATCATTTCATTCATAACATTGTCCCCGGGACAAGAGAACAATGATTAAAATGAAATTCAGATTAACTACTATTCATGACATTTTAAAGAGCATTAGTAAAACGGTTATCGAAACCGAATTTGCGGGACTAAGCCCCCTTATTATAAGTGTAATGATTAAGGTAGCGAAATGATACAAAAGTGTCAAATCTTGTAAAAACCAATTTTAAAAGTTGAATAAATCAACCTTTACCTTCATTAAAATAAAATAAATTAAATAAAATAAAATTAAGTATGATAATCAATCATAGGATATCATTTTAATAAAAAATTGATTTAAATGATTTAAATCAATTAAATAATATAAATTATGGAACCTGAACCTCAAATTGAATTGATAAATAAACGCAAAGATAGATATTTCTATGGTCAAAATAGAAAAGACGGAGAATTTAGTAATTTTTATCAATGTGACCCTCCTTTTGAAGATGAACAATGTATTCAATTTAATTCTAGTGAGCAAAAATTTATGTATGAAAAAGTTAAATTTTTTGAACCTAATAATAGTATTCTCATTAGGCTTATCTTGAAAGAAACAAATCCCGGTAAAATTAAAGCTTATGGTGGCAAACGACATTTGAAAACATTTGATGATAAGGCATGGGACAAGGTAAAAGCCCATTATATGGAAACTGCATTACTTTTAAAATTTCATCAAAATGAACATTTGAAAAAACATCTATTATCTACAGGTAATGATATTTTATATGAAGCATCTCCTATTGATAAAATATGGGGTATAGGGTTTGGTATTAAACAGGCACTTACTATCCCCAAAGAACAATATGGGCAAAATTTGTTAGGAAAAACATTGATGAAAGTTCGTGATGAAATAAGAAAAGATGAATTTCAATTAAAGGAAACAGAGTTTAAATCAAAAGAAACAGACTTGAAACCACGATTAATTTTTGAACTTTTAAATAAGGATATTATTGATAATAATATGTACTTACAATTAACTAAGGTATCATCTCTTGATAAAGAGAATATTGATATTATCATTCAAGAATTGTTATTATATTCTAAAAACAAATAGATTTTTTAATATATAAATAAACTATAATAAAAATAAAAATAAATTAAAAAAAAAATATTATGTAATTATATAATATGATTAAAGGAGGTTCTAAACATTTTAGATATTTTAAAATATTATCTGTAAATAATAAAAAAGTTACAAATGATGGAAGATATAAAACGAAAACTTCTCCTCAAAGTGCTGCTAAGAAAGCATTTACTCAACTATCAAAACAGTATAAAACAATAAATTAACAATTTGTATTAAAGAAACTACTCAAGGTTCGTTAAAAAAGGAATATGGACCTTATTTAGTTCAAAAAATTAAACTCAAAAAACCATTAGAAGTAGTTTTTAATGGTACTCCAGTACCAATTAAATATAAAACTAAAATTCGTTCTCTCAAAAAACAAATGCAAAAAGGTGGTCTATACGCAAAAACTCATATAACAGGCGGCGCGCCAAAGCGGGACATTGCACGGCTGCTGGAGGTTGGTCCACAACGGAGACGGCCGCTGCCGCTCTCTAATGAGCAGCTACGGGCGGCTGGCACTCCTTTGGGCCTCGACCCAAAGGAGAACACGTCTCTATATACAAATAATACTAAACCTAAGAAAGGTAATATAGTAAAATTTGATTTTTCAGCTTTAAGCGGCAGAAAGATCCTCATAAACCCTCAACAAGATGCAACTGGTTTTACTAAGACGTTCCGCGAGGTGCCTCTTATAGGAAAAGGTAAAATTATTGATATTAGACCACGTCGCACAAGGGTTTTCACCTGTCAGAATACAATGTGTCACGGCGTGGAACTACCGGTGCCGTGTGGCAACGTAACCACTTCAAGCATAGATTGCCCCCAAAGCAGCGACGGATACAGGTTTTCTAATAATAGAAACAGTATCGATAAGACAAAAGGATACTGCAGAGCATGCAACGACCACGAGGCGAAGGGGCGCTTGGTTGTCACTGATACAAATATTGCTACTCTAGAGATAAAGAGAGGTGATAAATATTATGACAGAATGATAAGTGTAAATGGGGGGGAGGGCCCGTACGAAGATCAATATCAATTACAGATGAAATATTATCTGTTTGAATTTTTAGAAAAAAAAGGTTATAGTGGTAAAAGCATTATATATGTAGATTACGACATGTGGGAATCCGGGGCAGCCCTGTGTAGGGGCCGTGGCAGCGACTCGTCCACTGAGTGGCACTCTGTTATGCATAAGCTAAAGCTTATTGATCCTAATGATTTTATTTTTCCAAGAAGCAGTGTGTTAAATCACGACGGATCTAGCGGCGAGCCGGAAAGGCTTGCCTATGAGCAAGATTTACAAATCGTAAATACACGTGCTGCAGAGAGCAAAGAGCTGGGACCACTGGGTTCAGCGCTTACAGGAATAGCTAATGCGGCCTCACGGGGTTACAATGCTATAACTGGGGCACATACGGGTGCATCAGTTAGAGCTCATATTAAAGAGAAACATAAAAAGATAGATGGATATAGAGATCCTAGGATAGCATGGCAATGGAATGGTAAAACGAGGGAATGGTATGATAATAACTAGACTTAAACTTCCACAGCGTAGGAGCACAGAGTTTTGAGAACTCATGCTGACGCGGTTTAAAATATTTCGAATATAAACTATAATAAAAATAAAAACAATTGGTATATTTGGTATCATACACGATATGAATAAGCCAAATAGATATAATTTTTTGTTAAAAATATAATTATTAATTTATTAATTTATTAATTTAATGTGTATAAAGTGTTTAATTTTTTTTATTTAGATATAATCTTTGAATCCCAAATAATAATTTACCTAGAACCAAACATATCAGATAGTATACTTGATAACATAGACTGTAACATTGTGTCAAATTGACTCGATTCGTTAAAATCAATAACATCATATTCCATTATTTTAATACTTTTTTTAGTATCTTTCATATATTTAACTATATGATTAATAAATTCAAATGTTATTATATTAGTAGTAATATTACTACTCATATGATTCTCTCTATTCTGAACAGAAAGTTTTCCGTTTTTTTGAACTTTGAGAATATTATCATATTTAGTAGAATCGCCATTATCGTGTGTGCTATCATTAAATGGTATTAGTTTTTGTCTTTCACATTCACTAATCGCATTTTTACCAGATGCTATATCACATATAATCAAATCATGTTCATGATTGTTTTCCATAAATGTATATGCATACATTATAATGTCATTTTCATCAGTATTATAAGTGAATTGGATATTATTATCAGATGCCCACTTAAAAATGGAATAAATGTGAATACCTGTATTGCCAAGATTCATAGAATACATAAATGGTGTTTTAGTTTTCTTATCATATAACATCTGAATCATCATATTTGGATTCTTACCAACAATTTCTGAAGCTCTTACAAGTTTCATATGTTTATTGTCTCTGGTATCTTCTCTTTCTTCCCTTTCTCTTTTAATTTTATCACCGCCTTTTTCAACTTTAACAGAATTATCACATTTAACACCCTTCGCCGCGCTGGCGAAGCTGTCACTATGCCTCTTGTCGCGCGAATCGTCTTGTTTAATTTCTTGTTTAATTTCTTGTTTAGATTCCATATAATCTTAAATTATAACATATTGTTATTTTAAATCAATTTTTAATATTAATTTATATTTTATATATATAATGAATAATGCAAATTTTAGATTAATAACTAATTTTAATTCACTAATGAATAAAAATTGTAATGATATAGATAAAGAATCTGAAATTAAAAAAACAAATGAATGTGATAATACATCTTCAAATACATCTTCAAATACATCTTCAAATACATCTTCAAATACATCTTCACATACATCTTCAAATATAAAAGTATATTCTCCGAAAACAAATGAAGGTATGAGAAAAAATCAATCGTGGGACAATTTTATTAAACATCAATGGCCTTGGATTATATGATATAATATATATATCCTAAGAACATTGTTGTTCCAATACAGAATGTTGTGAAAAACACATTTTTATTTTTTATTTCAAAATCTTCTAATTCATAATAATTTGGCATTTTATATGATAATATTATTATATACTATTTAAATCTTTTAAATTATAATCTTTTAAATTATAATCTTTTTATTAATAATTAATAATCTTTTATATTAATATAATGAAAATTGAATGTCCTATCATGTGTATAATATGTTTTTTTATAGGAATATTTGTCAATCATTTAATTCAAAAATGCGGTAATGAGTATTATACTGTAAGACCATCTGAAGATACTACATTGGATGATAGTATGTTAGTTGATGATGCCGATAGAAATGAAATACCAAAACCGGTTCATTATAATGATATTCCTGCACCGATGTATAATGTTTCACAAAGACAGAATTTTAATAAAATTAAACCAGCATTTGATACTACATTAAATGATGGTCTATTAGTAGGTGACTCTAACAGAAACGAAGAACCTGCACCAGTTTAATTATTATATAATGTATCCTTTAATATATTTTTTATTAAAAATTGATTAAATTATTTTAATTGATATCTTTATTTAATCAAATGAATCAAATGAATCACATGAATCAAATGAATCAAATGAATCAAATGAATCAAATGAATTGTATGAATTGTATGAATTGTATGAATTATATGAATTATATGATTATTGTTAATGGGATATACATTGAAGAACCTAAATATTATCAGGAGACTGATGATTCATTATCAATGAATTATGTATTATTTCTAAAAGAACAATCAATTACACATAAAAAAAAATTAGAACGCATTGAAGTAAAATCATTTTCATGGGGAACATTTTATGATTATGATAGTTCTCCGTCTGACCAATTTTTATTCATTGGTAAGTGAAATTATTAAATGACTTTAAAACTTTGTAGAGTATAATTATACAATGGATATTATTTTACAAATTATTAAGCCAAATAGTAATACTATTACTTACAATAATGGTAATAAAGTAAGTAATAAATTATTAATAAAAACTTTAAATATGAAAGAATGGGAAGATGGAAGAATTAAAGCTGTTAATTCTAATGGTCCAATTATATGTAATATTAAAACTGGAAACTGGTATTTTATTATCCATCCAAATGGAACACAGATAACGTGTAAATTTAAAAATTATTTAAAAATTATTTAAAAATTATTTAAAAATTATTTAAAAATTATTTATATTATACATAAAATGAAAGTTATTCAAAATAATGTTGTAGAGAATTATTTAAAAAAATATCCTAATAAAAAATTATCTCTTCGAAAACTTCAAAAATATATAAAGCTATCGAGAAGACATATTTATTTTTTAGCCATTAATTCGAAAAAGATAAGGAAAATCCATCCAATTGAGGTTGGTTCATATAGACATAAATTATCTGTATTTACCTATAATGATGTTCCAGATGTGATATCTAATGTTGATATGTCTCACTTTGATGAATTAGAAGATAATATTATTGATTAAATGAATATAAAAATTGATTAATCTTAATTAAGTTATTTGATTATTAACTATGACACGTGAATCGAAAGATATTGAATCTAAAAATGATGAGACGACTCAACTAACACATGGAGGAAACTCAGATATTAGAAACATTGAAAAAAAATGCTGTAAACAAGAAACTTTATGGACATGTATGATTTTCTGTCCTATATGGACTTGTGTATTAGCGATATTTATAGTTTTATCTATAATTATTTTTCGTGAAAATATCAAAGAGGATGATAGAGATGATAAAGTTATTTTAATTTCAAAACCATGGATACGTGACGGAATACCGACTCACTGCGATACTAATAATCCATGTAATGTAACTTGTTATGATTATATAGAAGCAACTGATTTTGAACCAGAAGGATGTGAATTTAGTGGAATAATAAGAATTATATGTAGTTTTATTCTTGGAATGTGTTCAATTACAATAATATTTCAGTTCTGTAAATATTCTTGTGGTTATATATGCTTTAAGTGTTCAAAATCTAAACAAGCCATTTCCCAACGAAGTGATATTTAAATGAATAATTATTCATTTAAAATAATAATAATTAATAAATTTACATATGAGATCACTTCATAAAATTATTATAATGAAGGAATTTATTATAATATTCATGTTATTATTTCCAAGTATAACTCCAATTAAAACAAACTCTTCTATACCAGACTTTGGAAGAATGATGAATCAAAAAAGAGAAGATATTAAACGATTAAGAGAATCAAATATTGACCCGGATAGACGGAATAGATATAGTGAAAATTATTACACTAAAAATGAACTCTAGTTATAAAAACATTATAAATTCATAGTAAATTCATAGTAAATTTTTGATATTAATTTTTGATATAATCAACTTTATAAAGTTGATTTAATTTATAATTTATTAATTTATTAATATATAAATATATTAATTTTTAAATTGACACAGACTATTTACATATTAGTGTTTAATTCTCTTTGATCGTCGTGGTTCAACTACAGGTTCTCCTTGAAATTGATTATCATCATAATAAAATTCATAATCATCTCCAAATATTAGTTTAGACTTATGTGTTTGAATAGTTTCATTACAACTTTGAATTTCTTGTTTTAATTCTTCGTTTTCTTTTTTTAAGCATTGTAATTCTTTTTTAAACGATTCTAATTCTTTTTTAAAAGATTGGTCGTTTTTTTTGAAAAACTCGTCAATCTGATATACTGAATACGTTTTATTTTTCATTTTTTGCAATGAATCGCTATTAGTTTTAATACTGTTTTCTATTCTTTTACTATTTGCATTTATTTGTTCAAATGCATTTTTGAATCTCAAATCTGTATTATTGTTATATGATAGATTACTTTGTTCTCTTAATTCTCTTAATTCTCTTAATTCTCTTTGTTCCCTTTGTTTTCTTTGCATATTAGAATATTCTGTAGAATCGTCAATTTTTTTAATAATTGTTGAAACTAAATATCTTTGATGTGTTGGATGAATGCCACACGGGTTAAGTGTCACTTCATATATCTTATTCGTGTGATTGTCTAACATAATTGAGCCAGTATTTGAATAAAATTCATTCATTTTAAATCCAGGTATATAAGCTTCTTTGTGTTCATTGTCGACGAATTGACCAATTAAATATCCTTTATTAATACTATCTTCGAAAATTATCATAAGTCGTTCTTTTTTAGGATGAGCAAATGAACAATTACGACCGTGCTTACAAGCACCTCTTAAATAAAAATCACATTCTTTTCTTTCATGTGAAATTGCTCCGTAATGTGCCATTTAGTTAACACATATTATATGTGTTAATTAAATTAAAATCAATTTTTATTTATAATTTATTAGTTTTTATTAATTTTTATTAATTTTTATTAGTTTTTATTTAATACTTATAGTTCGTCAATATAAGTATCCAAACACCTACAGCTATTTTCAGTTTCATCAATTTCTTTCATTAACTCGTTTATTTTTTTCAATGTTATATCAAATTTATCTGTAATTTTTTCATATTTATCTTTATTTTTCTGGATTTCATCTTTTACATAAAAATACAGAATTGTTCCTGGATAAATGCTTAAAAAGAACAACAATGTAAAAATTTTGAAATTAACGAGGCTCGTTATCAAAGCCATGAATGGCATAATCAGAAAGGAAAAAATATAATATTCTCTAATATTTAGACATAACGATGTATTTGGAATAATGTAAATTTTGAGTGGTTTCTTAATAAGTTCTTTAGTTTGTTTACTATGTTCGTAATAAATTTGCCTACGTAAATTACTTACCTCGAACGCCTTTTTTTTCATATCATAAAGATTATGCATAAGTCCTTTCATGTATGTCTTACTTTTTTCTTCTTTATCTTGTTCTTCTTCTAAATCATTATTAATTGATGATAATTCTTTAATCTCATCTTTCAATGTTTCATTTTCTTTCTGAAGTCTTTGATTTGTTTGAATGATATACTTTTCATAACCATCGTGTTTTTTATCTTCATCGACTTCGCTACCATTAATAGTAATATTAAGAGGTTGATTTGAATCGCGTTTGCTCATTATTCTAAAATCTATTTATTGTGATAATTTATAATCATTTTTTATTATTTATTAATAATTAATATTAACTCTGGTATTTCTACCATGCATTGCGTGTGCATATTATTTCTTTTTTATCATATTCTAATGTTCTTAAGAGCTCGCAATTACTTTTGCGTTTCAATACGCAATTGAATGGGGGACCAATTCCAACCTCTCTATCTCTATCTCTATTCTGTATTTCAATTTTAGCACGATTAAATATATAATCATATTCATTATTCTCATTTACATATTTTTTGATATGACCGATATTTAATATATTTCTTTCATGTTTCATAGAAACAGTTGCTTCTCTAAATGAAAAATATGGTTGAATTAAATTTCTCACATTGAAACGATAATATTCAATAAAATCTGTTGAATCTTGTTTGTTCTCCATTCTTGTATTTGTAATCACATATTCTAATGACCCATTATTTGAATATGTTCTTAAATAGTCAAATGGTATGGAATAAAAATTACCATGCCACAAGACGTTTTTTAGTAAATATTGAGTTTCACCTGTGATATATTTTTGAGCTTCGTATATATATACTGGGTTGCTCATGAAGCCCGAGGACCCGCACCAACGAGAACGAACGTCATAATATATGTTAAATCTCCCATATAATGAATAAATTAGAGATACGTGTTTCGAATATATATCTTTCTCCATGTCCAGTATTTTAAAATAATATTGTGGGAATTTAATGGTTTTATTTAAACTTTGATCTTTAAATGGATACATTGCGTGATGTAATGTACTCGTTTTTTCAGAAATTAATTTAGGTGATTTCACAAGTGTTTCTATAACTTTATTATATCCAGTTTTATTTCGCTTCATATGATGTATAGATACAGCTACATAAAGCAAACATTTTATTTCATAAGGTAGGTTTTTCCATAAAGGGAAATTGATAATTTCATGAAATTTCATTATTAATAATTTTAATATAAATTATTATATTAAAATCATTTTTTATTTCCTGATTTCTCGTTAATAAAAAATGATTTTATCAATCTAAAGTCATAAATAATGACTTATATGGATATCAATCATCGAATTCTTCATACTTATCAAGGTAAAGAATCCGAAAAAGTCAAGAATAACAAGCAAATTACTTTGCTACAGA
>Ga0307488_10001208_pt1 | contig 21556 bp, 9 predicted proteins | sample SB02metaG_FD_202248 | JGI IMG/M metagenome (GOLD analysis project Ga0307488, IMG submission 202248) | Sea-ice brine microbial communities from Beaufort Sea near Barrow, Alaska, United States - SB 0.2 | ecosystem: Environmental > Aquatic > Marine > Coastal | place: USA: Alaska | collected 2017-05-06 | reverse complement strand
AAAATTGCAATGTCAAAATCAAACTCGTTAATAGGTAACATTGCAACTTCGGACGCAATTTTAGGAAGTTTACACATTTGTTCAAAATTGTACTTTTCTTTGAGCTCCATATAGGAAGGTTGATATCTTCCTGCTTGTCGCATCATCCAAATTGGAGGACAGTCTTGCTGTACTCTGTTTATTGCATTTTCAAATTTCTTATTTGTCATTCAATAATCTCGATATCATTTTCATAGCTAGTAAATCCATTTTCTTTGATAACTTTCATAACATGGTTAACTCTTCCTACTAGTTCATCCTTATGGGATATAAGATACACGTTCTTGTCGCCTTCTCTACCCATTTTCTTAAGAACACTAAGTGAACTTTCAACGCCAGCAGTATCCATACCGCTATCAATCAGCTCATCAATAAACAACAAGTTAATCTTTTGATATAAACTCTCCCACACATCACGGAATGCAAAGCTCATACCTAGTATAAGTCTATTACGTTCACCTCTTGACAAGTTATCAAAGTCTAAATCCTGACCTAGTTGTGTTATTTCAACGTTCAAATCGTTTTGGAATACAACTTGATGCGGCAACCCTAACTTATCAAGATAGTATGTAAGTCTGTTGTTAAGATACATTAAGTTCTGATCAATAATCTTCTTACGAATGAAGCTATCTTTGTTAGTTAACAGTTTTAACAAGAAGTCCTGGTGTTCTTTGTATTCAGTTAGGTCATTAACTGCTCCCCAGTTAAGTTCTTGCATTGCACTATTGTTTAATTCGTCAATTTGTGCTTGATAAGGATCAATGTCGTCTACTTTTTGCGCAAGCGCTTTTGTTAAGCTATCAACATTCTGTCTATGATCGTATGCTTCTTTGGCACTCTCATAGAAAGTAGTAGGTTTGCCGTTAATATCACCAATGTCTTCAAGACCTTTTACAACATCGTTAACTTTAACAGTAATCTCTGCTTGATATGCAATAGCATCAGCTAATTCTTTAGTTTTGCGCTCTGCAATCTCTGCTTTTTTGTCTGCATGTAGCTCTTGTCCGCAAGTATAACACGTTGCGTCATCTAAATCTACGATGTCTTTATTTGCTTGTTCAACACTCTTGTCCGCACGTACTAGTGCTGGTTCTAACGTACTTAATTCCTTTTTAAGAGCCATAATAGCGTTATTATGCTTAGACCAATTTGATAATTTTTCATGTGAATCTAATTCAGTGTCAATGTCTAAATGTTCTAGCTCTGTAATGCCTAATTGCAATTTAGCACAGTCTTGGTCCTTTTTAGAAAGCCAAGCACGTTGCGTTCTGCTCAAACTATCAATAGTAGTGCCAATTTTTTCATTTGCAGTTTGTATGGCATTAATTTTTAGTGTCTCTTCTTGAATTGCATCCTTAGTTTGCTTAGTTTGCTCTTTAAGGGCTTCTGCTTTTTCACTAAGAATAGTAATACCTAGTAGTTGTTCAATAATAGCACGTTGATCATTTTGTCTCATAGATAAAAACGGTTCAGTGTACGTATTAAGTGCAACAATGTGCTTAAACATATCGTGCGACATATCAAGTAAGTGATTAATTGACTCTTGTGTCTTGCGACTGTCACCTTGCGACTCGTCTGTCATCTCTTGTTCTTGTTCATCTACAAAGAACTTGAGTACATTAGGCGACCGACCACGTTCAATACGATAATTAACATTGTTCTTTTCGAAGTGCAGTGTAACTAACATGCCCTTTGAGTTTGTTTTGTTAATTAAGTTATTCTTCTTAATATTAGTAAGTGCAGTACCATATAGTGCATACGATAGTGCATTAATGATAGTAGTTTTACCAGTACCATTTCGTGATCCGCTATCATCACCGCCTTGATCCAAGTTTTCACCTAGTACAAGGGTTAATTGATCTCGATCAAAGTCTACAGCTTGAGTCTGATTACCCACACTCATGAAGTTCTTTACGGTTAAGTCTTTAATACGTATCATAATTCGCTATAAATATCCATTAATGTTTTCTTATTGAAGTTGTCAGAGTCAATTGCAGCAATCTCTCCTGCTACAATTTGATCTACGCTTTCAAATTGCTCGATGTCTAGTTGTGTACTAATTTCTTCTAGTGACTTTTGTGGGATTAAACTAATTTCACGACAGTTGTAGTTATTAATGAATGTTTCTTTAATAAAACTTGCTTCTTCATAACTAATCGGCAAGTCCAAATTAACACGCAAGTACATATTAGGTTTAATAAGTGTATCTGCTTCATCAATCAACTGACTTAGTTTAATAGTTCGATACTTTGGACAGTCTTCCCAGTTAAGATATACTGGTTCTTTGTCGTTTTCTCTGTCAAGTATCATCATCCCACGTGCATCATCCCACGCATCAGCATAGTTGTGTGGAAATGCGTTACCTAAGTAGTGTACAACACCTTGTTGCTGACGTTTGTGGAAGTGACCACTAAACACATACGACTGATTAGCAAAGTCTTCTGCTCTAAGCTCTCCGTGATCGGGCATTTGCACCATAGCGTTCATATAGAAGCTAGGTAGTTCAAAGTGTCCAAACACATACTTGCTTTTTAGCTTGCGTAACTTCTTCCATTCGTCTCCTACAAGCCAAGGTACAATAGTTACGTCTTCAATTGTAGTAATTTCGTCTACAAATGTAATACCTGGAATGTGTTTAGCAAATGCAGTACTATTAACGTCACGCTTGTCTTTATAATACAGGTCGTGATTGCCATCAAAGAAGAAGAACTGCTCAAAGGCAGCTCCTAGCTTTTCCATGCTTCTAATGGTAGCGTCCATAGTAGTTAAGTTTAGACTATTTCGATTATGGTGCCAATCGCCACAAAAGATACCAGTTTCACAACCGTTATCTTTTGCTTGTTGAATGTACCAATCAATAAAGTCCTCACAATCTTGATTGTGAACTTTTGAATTACCCTTCAATCCAAAGTGAATGTCTGTAAAGACAGCAGCTTTTTTAAACAAAACAGTTTATCCTTTAGTTTATATACCTTTATATTATATAACAGATATTATAAAAAGTCAACCTATGTTTTAGTAGAGTTAATTTTTTCTCTACGCTGTTGTGCTTCCCATTCACCCATATTTTGCCTTGTAAAGCTAGGGTTCATATCGTTCATTTCTAAGATATCGTCACGTATGTTTTGCGCACGTTTCTCAATATTGATAACACGAACAAAGCTATTGGTAACTGCGGCAGTGTAATATGCAAATGGATTATCCGACTTAGATTCGTCAAACTGTAAGCCAATTTGTGCAAGTTGCAGTATTGCTTGTCCACGCATTTCGTCATTGTAAGTGTATCCACGTACATTGCCTCTAGTAGCATAACGATCACATAACTTCATCCACATCATAGCAAGTTTAGTAGTTGCCTTGCCGTCTCGCAGTGCAAATCCACCATTTTCCATACCACCAGTCCAATGTGATTTGCCTACACACTGTAACTCGTTGTGTTCGTTAAAGCGAAAGTGCTGAAACGGTGGAAAGTTTAACTTAACTTTGTGGTCTGCAACTGTTTTAGGAGTCTTTTTCCTGCCAGGCTCGTCTGGAATGTGATCAAACGTCATAATACGAAAAACTAAGTCTGTTTTTTTAACTTTACGATAATCAACAGCGCACTCTGCAAGTTTAACTTTCTCCCCTGCAAGTTTACGTGCATCAAAGTCTATATGCTGTAGCCGTTTCGCCTGTGCTCGTTTCGCCTCAGCAATAGTTCTAATATTAATTTTGTCAATACTAAGCAGGATAAGATCAAATCTATGATCGTTATCAGATACAAAGCTACAGAACGTAGTTTTTGATTTATGTATTTCTTTAAGTATATCTTTATTATTTAGGTAATTTATTTTTCTAGCCATTAAGATCTCCGGTTGTCTTACTACTATTATAAACTACATACATTAAAAAGTCAACTAAATAACATAGTAAATGAGACAAATAATGTATACAGGAGACAAATAACAATGAACCCCAAGTATCTTACTTCGGCAGCAATATCTCAAGCTAAAAACACAGTTAGTCCATCTGCGTCAGTAAGCAGTTTGTTAGGCAGCGCAGCACAATTTGGCGAAGGCTTAATAGGGCAAGCTGGTAATGCTATAAAAGGCATTGCTGACGATGTATTTAGTGCTAACGGATTTATGAGTTTGTTGCGTGGCGGAGGACTACCTAAATTTGGAATGCCCGGCGGCGTTGGATTCAAAGATGTTAAGTGGAAAGGCACCGACAATGATGATTGGCGTGTTAGACTTTCTATACCTCCTGGCATGGGACTTGAAGAAAATCTTGCATTTGCATTAGGTAAAACTGCTGGATTAATTTTTCCATATACTCCATCAATTATTATGTCTCATAGTGCAAATTATGGACAAGTTAAACCTACACACAGTAACTACCCTTTTCCTGTATACCAAAGTAGTCAACCTGATAACATTCAAATTAGTGGCGACTTTGTAGTTGAAAGCGAAGCTGAAGGTATATATTGGGTTGCAATGGTACACTATTTAAGAAGTGTTACAAAAATGTCCTACGGAAATTCGACCAATCAAGGTTCACCACCGCCAGTAGTACAACTTAACGGATATGGTGATTTTGTTTTTAAAAACGTACCTGTAGTAGTTCAAACATTTACTTGTGAATTACCTGCAGATGTAGATTATATTTACGTTTCGGCATTAGATACGTGGGCACCTACTAGATGTAACGTAGCAGTTGTACTAATGCCAACGTATAGTAGACGAGCAGTACAGCAATTTAGCTTAGACAAATTTGTTAGTGGCTCATATGCCAAAGGCAATGGAACAGGATTTATTTAATGGCATCATATAGCGGAACAAGTCCTTGGTTTAATACACCTACAAAAGAAGGACAATATCTTGATTTATTATCAATACGTCCTATACCTGCAGAATCAGATGATGTGTTGTATACAGTACAACCACAATATAATCATAGACCTGATTTATTAGCATTTGACTTATATGGTAATAAAGATTTGTGGTGGGTGTTTGCACAACGAAATATGGAAATAATTAAAGATCCTATATTTGACTTAGAACCAGGTGTTGAAATATACATACCAAAAGGCGATGCATTAACAAGACTATTAGGAATATAATATGTCATCACATTTAAATCCTCAGAATTTAGCTGCAAGATTGAAAAGCGCAGGAAAAAGTTTTTCTGACACAATTGATGCAACTTCGCCAGAAAATTACGCAGTCGAGATGAAAAAATTTGCTCAAAGTGCAAACATTTCAACAGATGGAGTTGTAGACTCGGTCATTGGATCTGTACAAGATATAAAAGGCGCTACAGTTAATCTTGCAAATAGCTTAAACGGATTAACTGGCCCAGGAATTGGTCAAAGTTTTGCAGGACAGTTTGCTAATAATGTCACTGCTTCATTACTAGGTAAAATCAGCGGCGGCATAGGCGGCTTTTTAAGTTCTTCGTTCGGCGGAGGGTTTGGAGCCAAAAATGGCGGAACTGGTAAACTACCAAATCCACTAGAACAGTTTGCTAGTTTTAATTATATTTTTACTCTAGGGTGTTTAAATGAGCGTGAACTATCGTTTCCTGATCAAACATATAGACGTAGAGATCCAGAAGTTGTAATACTTAGAAGCGGTGGCGGTCCAACCCCTGGCAGTGCTACACTGCACGAAGCTAACGGAAAAGTTGAATATTATATCGACGATGTTAATATTGAAACAATTGTTGCCGGCAATGATGGATCACGTTCTACTAATGCTACAAGTATAGATTTTAAAATTATTGAACCATATAGTATGGGACTTTTCCTTCAAGCATTGCAAGTGTCTGCATTAAGAGCAGGCTATCCAAGTTATATCGAAGCACCTTATCTGCTTAGTGTAGAGTTTAAAGGATATAACGATGCAGGACAATTTAATCATGCTAGTAATTTGCGTAGAATGTTTCCATTAAAATTTGTAAACGTTACATTTGCTGTAACTGAAAACGGCAGCGAGTATAATGTCCAAGCAATACCTTACCAAGAACTTGCACTAACTGACGAAACACAATCAATTAATAACGATGTAACGTTTGCAGGTGCAACTGTTTCTGAAATGTTACAAACAGGTGCAAATAGTCTTACCCGGGTTTTAAATGATCGAGAGCTTGCGTCCGAAGATGCTAAAAAAGTCGAAAAGTCTAATCAGTACGTTATAATGTTTCCAGACACTGCGTCTTCACAAGAAGAAGCGCAAGCATTTATGATGGGACACCCAGAGCAATCAGATGATACTGCTACTATTAGAGAATTTACAGAAGAAGAAATAAAGAAATTTTATGTGTCACAAACTGGCGATGCTAACGGCAAAGTTCCGGTTGACTATAAAAGCGAAATACAAAATGCTGCCGGCATTTCAGTAAAGCGTTCTACTATTGGAGAAAATATTAGAGAATATGCTGAAAAATTAGAAAATATGAATGAGATTGGAAAGGCTATAATTGTTAAAAGTAATTTAGATGGCGGCACGCGGCCTATGGCAGAACCAACAAATGCCGAAAGCGAAGATACTAAAGGTGAAATTGATCGATGTAAAATTCAGCTATCGGGAGATGTACGTACTGGCACGTTCACTTCAGGTAAAAAAATACAAGATATAATCGAAGAGGTTATTATTGCTAGTGAGTTTGGTAGAGGTATTATAGATAAAAAGCCAGACAAAAATGGCATGGTAGGATGGTTTAGAATTGAAGTACAAACATATAATTCAGATAGCTCAATCAAAACTGTGTCAAAAACTGGGGTACCTGCAAGAGTATTTGTTTATCGAGTTGTGCCTTATTTGGTACATCTTAGTAAATTTCAATCAGCAAGTGATGCTAGTCCCGGAATAGAACACTTAAAAACACAAGCGGCTAAAGAATACAATTATATATACACTGGTCTAAATAAAGATATTATAGATTTTGATATTAAATTTGATCATGCGTTTTTTACTTCAATCTCAGGCGACATGGGCCAAGCTAGTGCTGACAGTAAAAATTCTGTAACAGGAGAAACTACTTCGTCAGGTGAAAAAGCTGTACCCGGTGTTAAAGATGGCAATCAAAGTCAAATGATTGACGGCAAAACAAAAAATACAGTAACTAATGAAAACGGCAGAACTACATTAAGTGGATTGCATCCGGAATCACAAATTGCTCGAGACTTTAACGAAGCGTTAGTAACTAGTCCAGTTGATTTAGTTGCAGTTGATCTAACAATATTAGGTGATCCGTATTATATTGCTGATAGCGGAATGGGCAATTATAATGCACTTCAGGTTCCGGGAGTATTAAACATTACAGCAGACGGCTCTATGAACTATCAAAACGGCGAAGTAGATATTGAACTTAATTTTAGAACACCGTTAGATTATGGAAATGACGGGTACATGGAATTCCCAGGTAGCGGCACTGGTCCTGTAGGAGAATTTAGCGGATTATATCAAGTACTGTTTTGTGCTAACAGTTTTAGTGGAGGAAATTTTACACAAACACTACAAACTATACGTAGACCAAAACAAGATTCTGCTTTTGTAGCACCAGCAGATTCGTCAATACTTAGCACAGATAATGACGGCAAACAAGTAACTGACACTAATGCTAATCCAGTAACAGTAGCAGAAGGTACAGGAGCAAACGGCCCTGCTGGCCAATACACCCCTTCGTCTCGCCCAGCACCATTAGACGGCGGTATTCCAGTTGGAACAACTAAACCGGGTGGTAAAAGTCAATTACGACAGCGACAAGAAGCAAAAGCACAACAGCAAACAGGCCCACGTTAAGGATTAAATAATGGCAGGACAAGATACTAGAACCCCAGGAAATAATAAGTTTGAAGGCCCAGGCCCATTTGTAGCAATTGTACGTGGACACCTTGATGCTGAATATATGGGAACACTACAAGTTGAACTATTAAAAACTTCACAAGCAGGTAACTTAACTAACGAACCAGGCCAGATGGCAACTGTAAGTTATTTGAGTCCGTTTTATGGTGTTACTCCGTATAGCGGAACAAGCGATAATGACGGTTTTGACCACAGTCAAAAAAGTTACGGAATGTGGATGGTTCCGCCAGATATTGGTTCTCAAGTATTAGTTATTTTTGCTGAAGGTAATAAAAGTCGCGGATATTGGATTGGCTGTATTCAAGAATCATTTATGAATTTTATGGTACCTGGAAACGCAAGTACAAAATATAACAAAGATGACCAAACTAAGATTTTACCAGTTGCAGAGTACAATAAGCGTAATGAAAAAGGCACTGGCAACGATCCTACACAATTTTTAAAACCAGTTAATACCGACGCAGTAGCACAGCTTACAAAAGCAGGATTACTCACAGATCAAATAAGAGGAACAACTACTTCTAGTGCAAGACGAGAAGTGCCTAGTATGGTATTTGGATTAAGTACACCTGGCCCACTAGATAGAAGGCCAGGCAAGCCTAAAGTAAAAATAGGTGCTGACAATGCACAAACTGAAATACCGGCATCTAGACTAACTGGATCAAGTTTTGTAATGGACGATGGCGATCCTAGTATGTTTAGAAAAGGCCCAGCAGCTACAACACCTAGCGAATATGCAAGTATAGCCGACGGTGGCGACCCAACACTTCCTATGAACGAATTAGTAAGGCTTAGGACACGTACTGGCCACCAAATACTATTACACAATACAGAAGATTTAATATACATTTCGCACGGAAGCGGCAGCTCGTATATTGAAATGACGGCAAGCGGAAAAATTGACATATATGCAGCTGATAGCATTAGTATACATTCTGAACAAGATTTAAATTTTAAAGCTGATCGACACATTAACTTAGAAGCTGGCGAAAATGTTAATATAAAATCAGGTAATAGAATATCAGTAGAGTCTACTACTAATTTTCAACTTAAAGCTGGAGCAGATGGACTTATAACTTGTGTAGGCTCAATGAACATTGCAAGTGCAGAACATAGAGAAACAGCCGCAGCAATACATATGAATAGTGGAGGTGCTGTTGCAGCAACAGCAGGATCAACACCAAGTATTACTAGAGTACCAGGACCTGGTTCTGGCCCAGAAAAAGAAAATAAAAATCCTGCAGAGCATACTGCAATAAAACAGAATAATTCCTTAGCAGCAAACTCTCCTGCAACTGAAACAGAAGATAAAACAGTTGCTCAAGAAGATACTTTTGCAAAGTGCCCTCCAATGGAAATGGAAACAACAGTTGCAGCAGGCACCGGAGCAGATGGCCCTGCTGCACAGCATAAAGTTACAGATACACCTAGCAGAACTGCGGCACTCGATGGCGGTATTCCAGTTGGAACAACTGAAACAGGTGGCAAAAGTCTGCTACGACAAAGACAAGAAGCAAAAGCACTAGATGCATTTGGCGGTAGCGGAGCAAAAGTTACAGACACTGCAAGTAGAACCAGCGGACCAGACGATGGCCTCCGCGGTTAAATTTAATAAGGTAAATATAGTATGAGCACTTTAGAGAAGAAACTTTATAAAGAAATTACTGTTAGCGGCAACACTCGCCCTGACTACGGAATAGGTGAAAAAACTTATAAAGGTTTTTCTACAGTCAGTCCTGATAATATAGGATTTCAGCTATATGATATACAGTTGATTAAACAGGACATTATTAATCATTTTCATATTCGTCAAGGAGAACTTCTAAGCAATCCTGAGTTTGGCACAATTATTTGGGACATATTATTTGAACCATTAACAGAAAGCCTTAAACAACTCATTGCTGAGAATGTAACTAATATCGTTAACCATGACCCAAGAGTTAGTGTTACCGATCTCACCGTTGATCAATACGAAAGTGGCTTACAAGTTGAAGTAACGTTGGTGTTTTTACCGTATAATATTGCAGAAAATTTGCAACTAACGTTCGATCAAAACAACGGGTTTTTAGCCAACTAATTATATACGCGGTTTATTCATTTGAATAAATACACTATAAGTTAAAGGAAAAGCAATCCCATGTCAAGCACAGACAGACAAAATAGATTATTAGTAGCAGAAGATTGGAAACGTATCTATCAAAGTTATAGAAACGCCGATTTTAAATCATATGATTTTGACAATTTACGTCGAACAATGATTAATTATATTCGTCAGAATTATCCTGAGGATTTTAACGATTACATTGAAAGTTCAGAATACCTTGCTCTCATTGACCTTATAGCTTTTCTTGGTCAAAACATTGCATTCCGTACTGACTTAAATGCTAGAGAAAACTTTTTAGAAACAGCAGAGCGTAGAGAATCAGTTCTCCGTCTTGCTCGTACGCTATCTTACAATCCAAAGCGTAATCAAGCAGCTAACGGCTTACTAAAAATTGAATCAGTTAACACTACTGAAAGTGTAAGAGATTCAAATAATTTAAATTTAGTAAACCAAACTGTTATTTGGAATGATCCAAGTAATCCTAACTGGCAAGAACAATTTACAAAAATTTTAAATGCTGCGTTACCAGTTAATGCTAGCATAGGCCGCCCTGCTAAAAAAGATACTGTAGGAAGCATTCCTACAGAGCAGTACAGATTAAGTAGCGCAAATAGCGATGTACCTATATATGCATTTAATAAAACTATTAGCGGTTCAACTAGTAAGTTTGAAATTGTTAGTACTGATGTAGTAAACGGTGAAATTAAAGAAGAAGCTCCTTATCCAGGCAATAACTTTGCATTCCTTTATAGGGACGATGGCAAAGGCCCTGCAAGTTCTAACACTGGTTATTTTTGTCACTTTAGACAAGGTGCAATGGATCAAGGATCATTTATAGTCGACAGTCCAAGTTCTAATCAAGTAGTTGCAATTGATGCAACTAATATTAATGATTCGGATGTTTGGTTATACAAAGTTGACAACTATGGTTTAGAAGAAGAACTATGGTCAAAGGTTGAAGCTGTAGAAGGTAACAACGTAATTTACAACAGTTTAAGTAAAAGTATTAAAAATATTTATAGTGTACTAACACGAGCTAATGACAGAATTAGTTTAATATTTGCAGACGGCACTTTTGGTAATTTGCCACAAGGAAATTTTAAAGTATATTATAGAACAAGTAAAAATCAACGATTAGTTATTGACCCAAGTGACATGCGTGGCGTTAGTATTAAAGTACCGTACATTAGTAAGACTGGTAAAACAGAACAAATTACAATGGTATTTCAATTAAAGTATTCTGTTGATAATGCTAGTACAAGTGAGTCAAGCGCAAGTATTAAACGTAACGCTCCTGCAACGTATTATACTCAAAATCGAATGATTACAGCAGAGGACTATCAAATTGCGCCTCTCGGTATTAGTCAAGAAATTATTAAAGTAAAAAGTGTTAATAGAACTGCAAGCGGAATTAGTCGCTATTTAGATCTAGTTGATGCAACTGGAAAATACTCTAAGACTAATTTGTTTGGAGTTGACGGTATTATAACTAAAGAGTTTTTAACTCCTAAGGATAAGTTTAGTTTTATTACTAAAACTGATATTGAAGGAAATATTGCAAATATAATAGAACCTATACTTGCTAATAAAAAAGTTAGAAACTATTACTATAATAGCTTTCCAAAAACACTTATAGGTGACCTAGGAGTTACTTGGAATAGTCAAACAATTGAGACTAATCAAAATACTGGTTATTTTACTAACTTAGCAAATATTAGATCGCAGCTAGGTGCATTTACAGCAAGTACACTAAAGTTATTAAAGCCGGGCACACTTATAAAGTTTGAACCACCTACTGGAAAATTCTTCCAAAGTAATAACGACAATGCACTCATAACAACTGGTGATGTAGCAGGGGCAATCACATACAAGTGGACTAAGATAGTAAGTGTTGTTGATGACGGTACTGTAACAAATGTTGACGGCACCGGACCTGTAATGCTTAATGATACTATACCTGCAGGATCTAGAATTGTGCAGCTAATACCTCGTCTAGCAACAGAACTACAAGCAGCAGTATCACTACAACTAATTGATCAAGTGTTTGCATATAATAGTTTTGGATTACGATTTGATGTTAATATAGGCGAATGGCGTCTAATTACAACAAATAACTTAAATGTTGATAGTCCGTTTAGTATAGGTAAAACTGGAGACTCTACAACTCAACAGTTAGACGCAAGTTGGTTATTGTTGTTTGAAACAGACGGTTCTACATATACAGTTACTTACAGAGGTAGCAGATATGTATTTGAAAGCGCACAAGAAATAAGATTCTTCTTTGATAGTTCAGATAAAATTTATAATAATAGAACTGGAAAAATTATTAAAGATAAAATTTCAGTCTTAAACATTAATAAACAGCCTGACTCAGTAGAGCCATTTACAACTGACTATAATTGGGAAGTTGTTGAAGAATATAGAGATGCCGAAGGATATGTTGACAGCAGTAAAATTCAAATTAGTTTCTTTGATGAAGATGATGATGGCGTAGTTGATGATCCAGAAATGTTTGATCGTTTAGTTGCTGAAACAGTTAACCCGTTAACAAAATATATATTCCAATTAAAAACAACCACAATCGATGGCGTTGAGGAATATAACTATATTGATACTTTAGACCCTACTAGTCTTGGAAAATATACATTTACTTCTGGCACAGGTAGTATACAAGCAGTTGCAACTAAAGATGGATTGTCAAGCACTACGGCATACAACGACGGACAAGTATTTTATTTTATAAAAGAAGATTTGTTCCAAGTTTTAGACAAAACAAGCGGCAACACAGTTACATCACAAAACTATCGTGCTAAGATTGGCCGAGACAAACTTAAATTTCATTATGTACACGCTGCTGATGCAAACACTAGAATTGATCCTAGCGTAAGTAATATTATTGATGTGTATATGTTAACAAAATCTTATGATGATGATTTTAGACTTTACTTAGACGGCACTGTGGCTACTAAGCCACTTTCACCTAGCAGTGATCAGTTGTATTTAAACTACGGTCAGAAGTTGAATAATATTAAATCAATCAGTGACGAAGTTATATATCACCCTGTTAAATACAAAATGTTATTTGGCGAAGCTGCATCTACAGATTTGCAAGCAAAATTTAAAATTGTAAAGAATCCAGACATTGTAATAAATGATAACGAAGTTAAGACACGAGCAATAGCTGCAATTAATGAATTTTTTGCACTCGAGAATTGGGAGTTTGGAGAGTCTTTTTACTTTACAGAACTAAGCACATACGTTATGCAGCAATTATCTCCAAATGTAGTAACATTTGTAATAGTGCCAAATCAAGCATCAAGTACCTTTGGTAGTATGTTTGAAATAAAATCTGAATCAGACGAAATATTTATAAGCAGTGCAACGGTTGCAGATATTGAATTAATTGATAGCGTAACAGCTACACGATTACAATCATCTGGCTCAATTGTTTCAGATGTAACTACAGTGAATACAGGAATAACAAGCAGTGGATTATCTACAACCGGAGGGACTAATTACTAATGTCTTATGATAATGATCAAAACGAACAAGCGTTACCACAGGGGTCAAATGGTAAACGCAAGACTGAATCGCTCCTTCCTAGATTTTTTAGGACCACTCCGAATAAAAAGTTTTTAAGTAGTACATTAGATCAACTAATACAACCAGGTGTTGTTGAGAAACTTAATGGATACATTGGCAGAGAAACTGCTAAAGCGTACACTGCTACTGATAATTATATTGGTGATATTTCTGACGATAGATTTAATTATCAGCTTGAACCAGCATCTGTTATTAAAGATAATTTAGGCAATGTTACTTTTTATAAAGATTATAATGACTTTACAAATCAATTAAACAATTTTAATAAATCAAATAACAATCACAGCACAGTTAATCAACAAGAATTTTATGCTTGGAACCCTAGCGTTGATTGGGATAAATTTAGTAATTTCCGTGAGTACTATTGGTTACCATTAGGTCCACAACTAATTGGCATTGCTGGTAACACTGTTGAAGTTGAAAGTACATACACTGTTCGCATTGGCGAGAATGACGATAACCAAACTTATGTATTTTCTCCAGACGGTCTAACACAGAATCCTACAATTACACTTTACAGAGGAATGACATATAAGTTTGATATTGACACTCCGAATTTACCGTTCACAATTAAAACAAAGAAAACACTTGAAGAAGGTTTTGATTTAGACAGCTCAAGTATTATTGTACTTGAAGGTGTTGATTTACAAGGTTTAGAAAAAGGTATTAGTACACTACAATTAGGTACAGATACTCCAGACGTATTATATTATGTAGCGTCTAATGATATAGAAGCAAGCGGAACTATTATTGTTAAAGATATTAGTGAAGCAACATTTATTGATGTTGAAAAAGAAGTAATTGGAAAAAGTACTTACAAAAGCGGAAACAGCGTTGCGTTATCAAACGGAATGAAAATTGAATTTACTGGAGAAGTAATTCCTGCAACTTATGCTCAGGGTGCTTTCTATGTTGAAGGAGTAGGAGATAAAATACGACTTATTCCAGAAACTAGTTTAAATGTACCCTCGGCGTTTACTTCAGATATTGAAAATCAATTTGACACAGCCGGGTTTGATAGAATGCCCTACAGTGTAGCAATTGGTTATCCTAAAGATAAAGACTATGTAGTAATTAATCGTGCAAGTGTTGATGGCAACTTATGGAGCCGTTATAATAGATGGTTCCACAAAAGTGTTATAGAAGCAGCAGCAAAATCAAACAATCAAGAGATTGAAGTAGACCAATTACAACGTGCTAAAAGACCTATTATTGAATTTGAAGCAAATTTAAAATTAAACAATTTTGGTACTGTTGCTAAAACAGATATTGACCTAGTTGATAATTTTACAACAGACGCATTTTCAAAAATAGAAGGTTCGCCTGGCTATAATGTTGATGGCGTTGATCTTGCTGACGGCATGCGTGTTATGTTTACAGCAGATACTGACAAGTTAGTTGCAGGAAGAATTTTTAAAGTTAATTTTATTAATTTTGCAAGTGGCGGAGCTACTAATAGACAAATTACATTAGTTGCTGAAACTGATTCAATTCCGCAAGCTAATGAAGTTGTATTGGTTGCAAATGGTACAGCATTTAAAGGTAAAATGTTTTACTATACAGGAACTAAGTGGGAGCTAACACAGGCTAAAACTAAAGCAAACCAGTGTCCGCTATTTGATATATTTGATACTAACGGAGATTCATTTGCTGATATCGCAACGTACTCTTCTTCAACGTTTTTAGGAACTAAACTTTTTAGTTATAAAGTAGGTACCGGAACGTCAGATACTGAGTTGGGATTTCCACTAGCATATAGAAGTATTAGTAATGTTGGAGATATTGTTTTTAGTTTCGATTTGTTAAATGATTCATTTAATTATACTTCAGGCAACGATGCGTTTACTAAAAAAACAGATATTGGATTCTTAAGAAAGTATACAACGTTAACTACATATGAAAATGTAACAGGCTGGAAAAAAGTTACTACTCCTAGTGAGCAGTTAGTAATTAGACAATATGTATTTGATAATACTACTGCTGGGTTTACACTTGACATGTATGACAACAGTGGATTATTGACAGACCTGTGGACACGAGTATACTTAAACAACACATTAAAATTTAAAGATATTGACTATACTGTTACTAATGATGTTAATAATAATGCAGTAGTGACATTTGTAAAAGCTCTTACGTTAAACGATGTTGTTGTTATTAAAACACGTTCGGCAACTGTTAAAAATAATAATGGGTATTATGAAATTCCTGCTGCCTTAGAGCGCAATCCGTCAAATGATAACTTAAAAGAATTTACACTTGGTGAAGTTAACGATCATGTTGCTACAATAGTTGAACAACATGATAACTTTACTGGAATATATCCAGGAACAAGTAATTTAAGAGATATCGGCAATGTAACAGGTTACGGACGTAGATTTGTGCAGCACAGTGCTCCGATGAATCTTGCAATGTATCACATGCTGGACAATGATGCGAATGTTGTAAAAAGTTTAAAATTCGCAATGAATCACTATTCTACATTTAAGCGTTTATTTTTACAGCTTTCAGAGGATCTCTTGTTAGCAGGCACACTTAAAGCCCAGGTTGATACTATACTAACATCTATTAATAAAGATAAATCGTCAACAGATCCGTTTTATTTTAGTGACATGGTGCCTGTAGGTGCAACTAGGACATTAACTACAACTGTAATTGATGCCGATGAAACATTTTATCCAATATCGGCTACGTTTTCATTAAGCACTCCTTCTAGGTTAGCAGTTCAAGTATATTTAAATGATGTGCAGTTAGTACATGGTAAAGATTACACATTTAATACTGACGGATACGTATTAGTTACAGCAACAAAACAACCAGATGACATAATTGAAATATACGAATATGAAACTACTAACGGTAGCTATGTTCCGCCTACACCAAGTAAGCTAGGACTTTTTCCTGCTTATGAGCCTGTAAAATACTTAGATAATACTTACCAAACTCCAAGAAATATTATTCAAGGACACGATGGTAGTAAGGTTGCAGCATTTGATGATTACAGAGACGACTTATTACTTGAACTAGAAAGAAGAATATACAATAATATTAAAGTAGCATATGATGCTACATTATTAGACATACATGATCTAGCTGGCGGCGACTTTAGAAATACTGAAGTTACTAAATCTCAGATTGATAGAGTTATGTTATCAGACTTTTTAAAATGGTCAAAACTAATTGATCAAGATTACACGTTACATAACTTTTTTGATAGAGCCAATGCGTTCACCTTCAATTACCAAGGCAGCACTAATGCAGCAAACACATTGCTGCCAGGTTTTTGGAGAGAAATTTATCAACAAGCATATGACACTGATCGTCCACATACCCATCCGTGGGAAATGCTTGGCCTTAGTGTTATGCCTACATGGTGGGAAACACAGTACGGCCCGGCACCATATACTAAAGAAAATTTATTACTATGGCAAGATCTCGAAGCAGGTATTTTAAGACAGCCCGATGTAAAATATAAATTATTTAAAAATTATAAACGTCCGGGATTAACTAATCATATCCCTGTTGATAGCAATGGTAATTTAGTATCACCTTTGGAATCAGGATATATTAATTCTTTTGACAATCAGTTATTAGATGAAAGTTTTGTATTTGGCGACGGTGCTCCTATTGAAGCAGCGTGGCGGTCAAGTAGTCAATATCCGTTTAGTCTTATTACTGCATTTGCAGTTAATAAACCTATGAAGTTGTTTGCTACAGGTTTTGATAGAATTAACCAAGTAAGAAATTCTTCAAATGAAATAGTATACAAAACAACTGGTACTAGAATAAAACTATCAGACATTGTTTTTCCAAACACTTATAAAGACACAACACAAGTTTATACCAGTGGACTTATAAATTATGTTGCAAACTATATGGCTGCTGACGTTACAACATCTTATACAGCATATAAGTCAAATATTAAGTCTATTAAAAATCAATTAGGATATAAACTAGCTGGATTTACTGATAAAGCTAAATTTAAATTATTATTAGACAGCCGCACTCCATTAACCCAAGGTAACGTGTTTGTTCCAGAAGAAAACTATAAAGTATTTTTAAACACAAGTACTCCAATTAACACAGTGTCGTACAGTGGCGTTATTATTGAACGTAGAAGTGACGGTTATGTAGTTAAAGGTTACGACACTGAACTTGCATCGTTTAAATACTATGCAGCAATTTCTTCACAAGCAGATCCAAGTATTAATATAGGCGGAATAAGTGAAAGTTATTTAACATGGGATTCGGCCAAACAGTATGTTGCCGGTCAAAATATCGAATTTAATGGTTCGTATTATAGAGTAAAAGCTAACTTTATAAGTAGTACATCTTTTGATGATACTAATCTTGCTAAAATGGCTGCTTTGCCACTAATTGGCGGTAGAACTGCTACTGTAAGAAAGAAATTTAATAAAAATATTGAACTTGAAGCAAATTACGGACAGATGTTTGTTACTGTACAAGACGTAGTTGACTTTTTATTAGGATATGGCGAATACTTGCAAAATCAGGGATTTGTTTTTGACTATTATGAAGTTGATGCTCAAGCTGTATTAAACTGGCGTCACACAGTAAATGAATTCTTATTCTGGACAACACAAAACTGGGGTGAAGGAAGTATTATTACATTAAGTCCTGCGTCATCACAGTTAAAATTCGAGTCTTCTTACTCAGTAGTAGATAATATCTTTGATAGCTTTTACGGATATAGTTTACTTCAGTCAGATGGCACTGCACTAGTAAAAGAATTTTCTACACTAGGACGTGCGCCTAACGAATTTATTATCCGTCCAAGAAATACTGCCGACGGCGTATTTGCTGTTAAACTCCCTCTTGTACAAAAAGAACATGTGCTATTAATTGATAATAAGACTGTGTTTGGTGATATTGTATACGATACACAACCTGGTTATAGACAGGAAAGAATTAAAGTTCTAGGATATGTTACACAAGACTGGGACGGTAGTTTAAATGTTCCTGGATTTATATACGACGAAGCTAAAGTTACAAATTGGACCAGTTGGACTGATTACGACATTGGTAGTATCGTAAAATATAAAGAATTTTATTATAGTGCTTCTACAAAATTAAGTGGAACAGAAACATTTATTACTGCTAATTGGGACCGGTTAAGTGAAAAACCTGAAGCAGGGTTGTATGCAAACTTTGAATACAAAACTAATCAGTTTGCAGACTTCTATGACCTAGATAGTGATAATTTTGATACTGAGCAACAGAAAATGGCACAGCATCTAATTGGGTATCAAAAGCGGTCATACCTTGAAAACATTGTTAACGATGATGTAAGTCAGTATAAGTTTTATCAAGGCATGATACAAGATAAAGGCACTAAAAATGCATTATCAAAACTATTTGACGTATTAAGTAGTTCCGATAAAGACAGTTTAGAGTTTTATGAAGAATGGGCTATTAAAAGTGGGCAGTACGGTGCTAGTGACGGCTTCACTGAATATGAATTACTACTTGATGAAAGTAAATTTAGACTAACACCGCAACCAATTGATTTAGTAACCAGTACTACTGGGTTAGAAACTGATTTAGTTTATAGAATACTTCCTTATGAAGTATATCAGAAAACTCCTAATTATGATCATAAGCCTTTTCCAGAAAAATATGTAAACACAAGTTATGTAAAAAATGCAGGTTATGTAAATCCTACTGATGTGCGTGGTATTGCAACTCAATATAGTAACATTGCTGATTTTTCCTTTAACGATATTAGAAGAAATGACTATGTCTGGGTTGGAAACGACAATCTTGATTGGAATGTTTATAAGCATGTTGACACAGACTATGTAGTTGAGGCAGTTTTAGAAGGCACTACTACATTTAACTTAATACTTACTAAAAATGTTACTGATATTGCAGTGAATGACGTTATTGGTATACATAGTTTTAGCAACTACATTGATGATTCTACTCTTGATACTGATGAAGTATTTGATCTAGAGGGATTCTTTGTTGTATCTGCTGTAGATAAAAATATAATTACACTAATAACAGCAACAGCACAAGATGAGATACCGCGCTGCATTGGCTCCATAACAAAATTTATTACAGCACGAGCAACTAACATAGATGCAGCAAATATTATAGTACAAAATGAGCTTGTACTAAATGACAATCTTTGGATAGACAATGTTGCTGGAGACAACCAGTGGGCAGTGCTAAAAAATGATAATTTATTTAAAGAATCATTCCGTACAGTAAAACAGTCAACATCGGTTGATGAATCTTTTGGCACAGCAATAAGCGTTGATGATAGAAATACAACAATGCTAGTTGGTGCACCTGATGAAGATGACGGTAAGGTGTATGTTTATTCTAGAGCAACTGATTCATTAAACTTTGTACAAACACAAATTATTGAACCACTTAAAGTTAGTGACAACACTCAACGCTTTGGTGCAGCAATTGCAATAAGTCCAGACGGTGCTTATATGATTGTAGGATCTCCTAATGCATCAAATGTAAAAACAAAATATATTGCAGGTGGGTTTGTTTCTGGCACTGATTATACTAAAGGCGCAATTGTTTCTAAGGATCAACAACTTTGGAAAGCACTTAATGACATTGAAGGCGCAGAGGCTGCTATTGAATTTAATAGCTTTAACTCAGTTACACAAGTTGTTGATGCATTAGATATAGAAAATACACCTACTGCAACAGTTCCGGCAATGTTTGTTGGTAATTACGCAATTAGTCCTATATCGGGCTTGCTAGCATTTCCTAATGCTCCTACAACTCACATGTTAGTTAGAGCTCCGTTAGCACAATTTGACGGCAGCGGCATTAATGATGAAATTAAACTTAACTGGAATCAAATAACATATTCTAATCAAAGTTTAGCTGCACTTGCTGAACGATCACCATTTAATGGATCGTTTGCTAATATTAATGCAGCGTTCTTAGAGCAGACTCATACTATACAAAAGAAAATTGATGTAATTTTATACATTAGTTCGTCAACTAACTTGCCTCAGCTTGGTAATATATTACAAACAGCAACAGCATTTGGAACAGTTGATTATACATACGTTACAGGCAACGAAGTAATAATTTACTTAACAGCAGTTAACGGAACTTTTGCAAATAGTGATAGTATTTTCCGCAGCGACGGCGACTTTATTGGCGAATATGTCCAGCAAAATCAAACAGATAGTGTAGATACAAGTGCGCAGTTCGGCGGATATTGGTTTATTGATACTCCGAGTTATACTCCGACAATTAGTACTGAAAATGTTGACGAAGGTAGAGGCTTAGTATTTTACGATGTTATTACAGATAGTACAGACACAAGTAGACTATATGCTAACTCTTTAGATTACGGTACACTAACTATTAATAGTCAAAATACATATAATGCTTTCATTGAACAATTAAGTAGTCAAGGATTGCCCGGACCTTACGGTAATAACGCTGCTATTTTAAGTAATAAATTTGTTGTTAGAGCACCTAAGGTAATTAGTGACAATGTGTCAATTGCTGGAACAATAAATCTTTATGTTAATCAGTTACCTCAACACGGCGTTGGCGTAATTAGAAATTTAACAGACATTGGCCTATCTACAACACTTACAAACAAGTCACATACAATTGCTGATATATGGGATGGCAAAATTAACTTTGATTATATCAATAAAGATGCAGCTGGTAATTTCTTTGAACCAAAAGTCGGCCAAACTGTTAAAGATATACAATCTGGTGCTACTGCGGTAGTTACATATTATCAGCGAAACAGTAATAATGCAACAGTATTCGTAAAAACTGTTACAGGTACTTGGTCGCAAGGTGACTTATATGGCCAAAATGCTCAAATAGGATTCTTAGCAATCCCAGGTGACCCTAGTCCAACATATCAAGTAGATAGAAATATTGGACAAGTTCAGTATGTTAGCTTAGGACTACCGGGCGAAGGCATAGGAAAGCTACTAGTATT
>Ga0307488_10001207_pt1 | contig 21558 bp, 24 predicted proteins | sample SB02metaG_FD_202248 | JGI IMG/M metagenome (GOLD analysis project Ga0307488, IMG submission 202248) | Sea-ice brine microbial communities from Beaufort Sea near Barrow, Alaska, United States - SB 0.2 | ecosystem: Environmental > Aquatic > Marine > Coastal | place: USA: Alaska | collected... | reverse complement strand
TTTGGATATTTTAAACTATATCGTTTTTCAAAATGTGAACCCCAAGCATACCAAATTGTACAAGTCTCAAATTCTCCTATGGCATCAATAACAACTATTGCTGATTCTTCATATGGACTTGTGTAGTATCCAGCCGCAGCATGAGATTGATGATGTTGAACATATTGTATTGGTTTATTTCCAATGAAATCTCGTAGGTAATATGAGGGTAAATTATTTCGAGAAAAAACTTCTCTATATTGACCTGCCCTTAATTGTCTTAATTTTTTTAAATATGGTCGTTCAAAATACGCAACCTTATCGGGCTTTCCATATCTAAAACAATCTGCCATTAACTCATTGTTTAACTCAGAATCGTTTTTAATCCCACTATATCTCTCACTATGACCGGCAAATAAAACTTCCCCATCTTCTATAAGTGAGATAGATGCGTCGTGGTTTAATGCGTTTATTCCTAATATTTTCATAATTTATTTATAGATAAACGGATCACGTTTCTTTAATTCTTTTATTTTTTTTCTAAACACATACCATCTTTTTAATTTAACCAAATAATCTTTAATTTTAAATATCATTCTAACTCCTATAATTCTTGACCATATTTTATTGGAAATCCATTTCTAAACTTACTTGAATCATTATTAATTATTATTTGATATCCACTTATAAGTTCTTGTATTCCATCATCTAAAGAATAATTTGATTTCCAACCCACACTTTCAATTTTTTCATTTGAAACTATGTAATCTCGTTTATCTGGATCTTCATAATAATCTGACTGATTCACAACAAAATCTGGAATATATTTTTTAATTCGTTCCGTAAGTTCTAATTTACTTATGTTAGTATCACTCAAACCAACATTAAATGCCTCTCCTATATTTTCTTCATAATTTTCTATCATAAAATTAAATACAAAGGATACATCTTTTATGTGAATGTAATTTCTCACAGCATTTGCTTGAAATAAAGTAATATATCTATCAGTTAATGCCTTGTAAACAAACTCATTTACTAACAAATCTAATCTCATTCTATCAGACATACCAAAAACAGTAGCCAATCGTAAAGTTATCGCTCTACCACTATCTAAAAGGAGATTTTCAGAATCACACTTGGTAACTCCATAATGACTTATTGGTGTTAATTTTTGATCCTCTGTACAAACTCCTTCAGTTTTATGTCCATATCCACTATTAGTGTTAGGAAAAACAATTCTCTGATCTTTAGAAGTATTTTTAAGAATATATTTAATCTGATAATAATTTATCTCAGTTGCCAATTGTTTATCTCTGTCACATGCGGGAAATCCTACTATTGCAGCTAAAGGTATAATAATATCTGCATCAGTTACATAATGTGATAGTTTAGAATAATCTCTAACATCACCATATACAAATTTAAAATTTTTATTATTAAATAAACTTAATAATGATGTTTGATTATATAATAAATTATCATATACGGTTACATAATGTCCCTTTTCTAATAAAGTAGGAACAATTACTGAACCGAGATATCCGGCACCACCTGTTATTAATATTTTACTCAATTGTTGCGTCCTCCCGTTTGCCCCAAGTTTCTGGCAATTCTTTATCTTTGTCAATACAAAAACCTGTTAAACTATATCTATTTTCTTTTGCCCAATGATTGGTTGGAGTAACCCAATGTCCCATACTAAGTGAATGATTAATTATTACTAATCTGTTTGAATTGGGTAGAATTGTTTCAATTCTTTTATCAATACTAACTTGTAATAATCCACCCCAATCATATTTCCATTGATGTTCTCCAACATAAAAAATATAACCACACAATCCCATATAATCATCATAGTGAATTCTTAAAAAGTCTTTACCATTATTTTCATACATATTGGTTTGGTGCATAAACTTACCTGCCTGTCCGTCTGACATCTCAATAATTAATGGTTTAATATATTGAGTAAACATATCTTTAACTTCTTTTGAATTGGGAACTTCTGGACTTCCCCACATATGATTTTGGTATACTTCATCTGTTGATGGAAAGAAATTGTCATCTGGTGTTTCCCACATTTCATATCTATCTGGTCTGACTTGATCTACTTCTTCATATTTGGCATTTCTACAAATATCAACAATTTTATTATATTGTTCCGTTGGTAAAAGGTTATCAATTATTACATATCCATTTTGTTTATATTCGTTAATCATACCTCTCCTTAAAACTTTAAATATCTTGGGTGCGAGTTTCTAATGTGTTCAACTACGTCACGATTAAAATTAAATTTCTCTTTTACCATTGGCATCATATGTTTATTTTCTAAAATGTTGCTATATGGTGAAACTAAAAGAGAATCTTTACAAATCTTTTGTTCGTTATATTCATCCCAAAACTTTTTAAATTGTAATTTAATGTGTGGTGGTCGTTGATTTTCAATTTCAAACTTAGCATTTTCCCAATAACTATCTTGTTCACCCAACCATTTTATAAATTTTGGATTACTCAAATCTTTTAATTCTAAAAAATAATAATTTTCTAACTCTGTATATGATAAGAGTCCCATATTAGATTGAGTAGGAAGGTCAGAAAGTCCACAATCGTTCCATATCCAAAATTTAGCGTGTTTCTCTGTCATCCAATTTAAATCTGTTGTTCCGTTCCACTCATATAGTTTTACCATAGAATTAATAAATTTTTTAGTATGTTTTACTCTTTGAGAATCATCCGAATCAAGTGATTCTATTATTGATTGATTTTCCCAATAGCCAGTTTTTAATAAATGTAGTAAATCAGAACTTAAATTAGTTGGTTGAAGCATTTCCTGATACATTCCTGATACCCATTTATCAAAAACATCTCTAATCAAAATAATATTGTGAGTATTATCGTTTATTAGACTAATTTTTTTCATCGATAAAGAATTATATATGTAATTAAGACCTCTGTAATTTGAGATTTCAGTACCTAAAGTAGAACTTCCCATTTTTGCACAAGAACCAATGGAAACATTTTTACCACAAAATGCGTCAATTTTTTCAGTTTTTAATAAATCTTTAATCATTATATTTCTCCGTATATTCCACCAATATAATTGGTTTTTTATTTTCATATGCTTTCTTGTAAGTTTCGTAGATATTAGACTTATCATTAAGATTAATAATTTTAATATCACTCAGCATACTTTTAAATCCATCAGAATAATCTGCTTTGTGCTGAACACCTGGATCTAATGGATCATCACTACCTTTACCGACACGAATGATAACGTGTGAATCATAACCTGTCATATGTTTAAATTTATCTAAGTGATTTACTAATTGATTTGATGCACACAGTAAAAAGTCCCATCGTGGATAAAAACTAACTACACACATATTTGACATACCTAATCCGATTGACATACCCATTTGAACTTCTTCAAATACTGGTGTTTCTATCATCTTGTCCGTTGGAACTTCTTCAATGGTTGTTGACATGGGATTCCCTTTGAATACTATCTGTTGTCCTACAAAAATAGTATTTGGTTTTTCTGCCAAATAATTCATTGACTTTGTTAATTCATCTTTATAAGTTGTTTTCATACCACTCTATTGTTTTTCTAATACCACTTTCAAAAGTATATATTGGTTTAAAGTTTAATTCAGTTTTAATTCTTTCAGTTGAACAGGCACGAAATGGAATAGTAGTTGGTTTTGAATTATCCCACTCTACTTTTGGAGTTTTACCTGTAACTTTTAGTATCGTATCGACAATATCACCAATCGTAACCGTAGAACCATACCCCAAATTATATGGACGCATTGATATTCCATCTTCCAATACTAATAATGCACCTTTTACTACATCTTCAACATAAAGAAAGTCTCTAACTACATCTGAACTTCCCCAAACTACAAATGGATCTTCACCACTCAATGCACGTTTGATAAGTGCCGGAACTACATGACAAGTTTTTAAATCAAAATTATCATGAGGACCAAATATAGCAGTTCCACGGGCTATTCCAATATGTATATCTGATAAATGTGAGGCGTGTTCCACAAGTTTCTCTCTATATCTTCGCATCCAACCATAACCATAATATGAAATATATGGTTCACCGTCCCAATATTCATATTCTGTTACTTCGTGTTTCACGTCAGGATAACCCGTTGAACTATTTAAATCTAAAAATCCCTTAACATTTGTTTTAACACACGCCTCCAAAACATTTGTAATTACAGTTATCTGATTCAATGAAAGTTGAAAATCTGTAGCTATTGATGAAGGATGTCCAATATATCCTGCACAATGAACTACATAATCTGCACCATCTATTAATTTTATAGCATCTTCTAATTTTTCTAAATTAATATTCTGTAAAACTTCGATTTTCTCGTCTTGTATTTTTAATGGATTCTTATGGATTGATGTTCTGACATTAGCACCTCTCTCCAATAACTCCTGTATGAAGTGTGTTCCAACGAAACCACTTCCACCCGTTACTACTACTTTTTTATTTTTGTAAAGATTCATAATATTTTATTATCCGTTTTATTCCTGTTTTTAAATTTACCTCTGGATAAAACCCATAACTATTTGCTCGTGTCATATCCATAAGTCTTTTTTCATCTCCGTTTGGTTTTGTTAAATCGTATTCTATTTCTTTTCCGTAATGTGTTGCCACGATATTTGCGATATCTCTAATGCGAACTCCATCACCACTACCTAAATTTATAGGTTCTGTAATTTTGTTTTCATACGACATCAATATTCCTCGTGCTACATCTTCCGCGTGTATAAAATCTCTTATCGGTGTTCCGTCTCCCCATACTGATAATAAATCATTTGCATATCCCTTTTTCACTAATGACGCGATTACAGTAGATTCTTCTCCAAAGTTATCATATTCTCCATAGATATTTGCTGGTCTGACAATTGAATAGTTTTTCAATCCATAATGAGTTTCAAAACAATCCAATTGCAGTTCACCCATTCTTTTTACCCAACCTGCGTATTTATCGTTTTTACTTGGAAACGTTTTCCATACATCATCTTCTCTGAAATAATCTGCTGGTTGATATACTCCTATTGTTGAAGTATAAACATACCAATCAACTTTACCGATTCTTGCAGCCTCTGCCATATTGGTATTCATTTGTAACATTGGTGTAAAATAATCGTTTGGCTGTTCTGCTGCTCTCTTTGGTGAGCCCTTTACTCCTGCAACTTGAAACACCACATCAACATTACTTGCCAATTCAAGACATCTTTGATAATTATTTAGATTACCGAGTTCGAATTGAAAGTTTTCTGAATAAGTTCTGTATCTTTCATCATAACGGATATCCGTTCCTTTTACAAAGTATCCTTTTTCTAAACACATATCAACTAAGTGTTTTCCTACCATACCCGATGCACCTGTTATTAAGATTTTAGTCATTTAATTTCTCCATAAATTTTATTCTGTCTGATTTAGTCTCTCCAAATTTTAAAAATACTTTTTGATTATGTTCCAATATAGGTAATATTTTGTTCCACCATTTTTTTAATTCTTGAATTGGTCTTGCTCTAAATTTATCCAATTCGTCAAATATCATTTGCATTCTTTTTAAACCATCTTCTTCGTTATCGTAACTTTCATCAATAAACGGATGAAATGTTTTATATCCCCATTCTTGTAATTTTTTTAAAGAGTGAGGTGAAGTTACTAATATAAACGGATGTAAACACATTAAAGGTTTACATATTTTTTCAGTAAAATATAATCTATCATTATCGTAGAGTGTTTCAGAAACTACACTTAAAAATGTTTCTTCATAGAATTCCCACTTACTTGTAAATGTTGTTGAAAAACCACCTTTATTTTTTAAATTTTGTGTATCTATTTCTACTGCCTCTCTGTCATTTAATTTGTTATGACTTTTCAAATATTTTTTTGGTAACATTTCTGGTGCATCACCTGTGTTATCCCAATCTATCTTTAAAAAACTTATAATATTGTTATACCACAAATCATTATGTTCAAAGTATGTGGCTAATGCTCTTCTATGATTGTGCATTCCTCTCATAAATGATAAGAAATGTTTTGTTTTTTTATCAATGTCTATATCTTGGATTGTTTTGTAATTAAAATCATAATCCATTTCAGTAACTTGGTGTCCCCTTGAATGTTTAATCATATGATTCAACTCGTATGCTGCACATTCCATATGATTAGTTGAAGGGAAAAAGTTGATTTTTGTTTTGTTATTTTTTTGACAATTTAAATCAGCATTAAAAATATAAAAATTAGAAAACTTAATTTTATTCTCAAGTGGTTTACATACTTTCGAATACCAATTATTAAATTTATAATAATTTATATCACCCTCTGATTCATAACCCAATATAACTTTACACTTGTCATTATTAATTAACTTAATGAGTTTGTCCATTTTTAAAATCTCAGATATTGAATCGGTTATTCCAAAGTTATGTGCAATCTCTACAATATAAAAATAATTGTTTAATTTTGGAATATACTTTAAATTATGAAATTTATATTTAATATTATTTTGAAACTCAAAATTAAAGAAAGGTCCACATTCTAATGGAAGTAGACCATCAGTCTTTTTAAAATCGTTTTTACTATTTATTATGTTTAAAATATTACCCATTTGCCCGTCCCATAATGTGGATATTTAGATTTATAATTATAATGAATTACATCATCTGGTATATCTCGTTTTTTATTCCAAGTTGTTATTGTTGGTGTTTGGGTAGAAACTTCATTATCCTCTACGACAAAATATAATGGTAAATCAAAGTTTCGTGCATATTTATGACACTCATAAAATATACCAGTTTCAAAAGTCATATCACCAACAAAACACCACACTTTTTGTTTTGAGTTTTGTTTCCTTAATCCAATAGCAGTTCCAAGTGCAATTGGTAAAACTCCTGTAACGATTGCCGATGAATAAAAATTATGGTCAAGGTTACATAATGATATTGACTTACCTTGTAAAATTTTATTCTCAACCCAATCTGATGTTATTCCGTGAAGGAGTGCATGATAATGACTTCTCCAAGTAGAGAATATATAATCATCGATACCAATGTGTGAAAATATTTCTATCAATTCATCTTCATTACCATTTGATAAATGAATTGGTGCCTTTATCTTTCCGTTTTCCCACAATGAAACAATCTTTTCTTCAAATTGAATTAAATCTTCCTGCGTGAGAGTTATATCTCTTACTTTTTTGTAGTTATTTAAATTCTTCAATGTATTTTCCACTGTTTATTTCGTTATCATAAATCCGTTAGTTGAGTATTTGACATCTACTTTATGTTCTTTCTTAAATTTATCAATATCACTTGAAACTTCATCATAGAAAATATCATCACCTCCTATCACCCCATCTTTTTTTAGTTTAGGCCAGAAGTTTATTAAATCATTATAAACGATATCAGTACCGTGATCTCCATCAATCCATACAAAGTCTAATGAATTATCATCATACAATTTATGTGCATATCGTTCATCACAAGTTATAAAGTTTACATATTCAGTTGTTCCAAAATGATTCAACGGGTACTTTATCATATCAAGTATTGTCAGATTAAACTTACTCAATGATTCTAAATATTGAAAAAACTCATGTGGTTGTGATGTTATTTCATAATTTTGTATAATAGATTCAATTACCCAAAAAATATCAATAGCATCAAACTTTATATCTTTTCCGGAATCCTTTATTAATTGTGCCATATGTGTAGTTGATTGTCCAAATAAAACTCCAATTTCCACAAAGTGAAATCCGTCTTGTGCGTTTTCCACCATCTTTGGATAAATAAGCTCAGCATCATTAATCCAACCTGGAACATCTCTGTAATCGTTAAAATCAAAGTACATGCCGGCCTTTGAGATATCATAATATGATTTTAAATGCTTTGGAAAACAACCACAATATTCTTCTCCATGATTACATTTTATATGATTATTATTTCTCATTTGTCTCTACCGTATAATATTGGATTATCTATAGGCCAATCAATTTTTAACATTGGATCATTCCATTTGACTGATATTTGATCTTGTGAATCAATATAATCATTTGGATAGGATTGTGTGTAGTGAAATACACACTCATCGGATAAACATAAATGTCCGTTAATAAAACCTGGTGGGACTAATACACTTTTCATATTCTTATCATCTAAAACAAAACTATCCCACCCTAAGTAAGTTGGACTGTCTTTCCTAAAATCAACCACGACTTGATAAAATGCACCAAAAACACAAGTAATGTGTTTCCAAGTTTCATTATCTCCGTGTAATCCTCTTAGGACATTTTTTCTTGAACGAGTGAATTTAGATATTTTAGATTGTGCCGTACCCATTGAGACTTCCCAATGTGTCCACATAGTTCCACGATAGTCTGTGTGTGGTTCGGGCGTAAAAACCTTAACTTCTGATAATTTACTTACATCTGTTTTGTATTTAAACATAAAAAAAATCCTTCATAAATGAAGAACACTGTAGAGTGCCCCCGTTAATTTTATAGTCTTTTGTGGTCGGTTGGGCCTTTGGTTTGTTACCTGTTAGCACCACTTGACTTCTCTATATATATATAGTTAAAACTTTAATAAACTACTAAGTTTTTTTATTTCATTATAAGTTTTTATCTAATTGTCCATAACTCACTTTAAATCCTCATCAACTATATTATCCATATAACTTACATTTTGTAATTTCTTTAATTTTTTTAAAGATTTAATCGGTATATGATAAACCTGAATAATTTGCTCAAGCGTCTTTAAAATTAAAATCATCCATCTAATTCACCCTTTTGATAATACCAATATCTACCCCAATTGTTTACACTTGCTTGTCCGTTAAAGAACTCGTGAACTGCTTTGATAACTCCAGCGTGAACATTGTTTACACTTACCAATACACCATTTCCGTCTGCAATTTTAATATATCCATCACCCTTAATGGTATCTTGTTCTAATTCTTCTTCACTTACTTTATCAATTTTATGATAATGATAATCACCTGAATAATCATCACCACAAATATAACCACCCGGTTTAAGTTTTTTCCAACCGATTTCAATATCTTTTTTGACAATACTATATTCGTGTCCACCATCAATAAACAATATATCAATTGATTCATCTTCAAACTTTTCCAACTCTTCGTGTGAATTACCTTTAATCAATGTTGTGACTTCTGAACAACCAGTTTCAGTTCTTAATTTTTTTAAAACACCTTTATATCTTTTGTCAATTTTAGCTGTATCTTCTGTATGGTTGTGGGCGTCTATCAATTCACCACCGGGTGTAGAAATGTTTCCCTCAAACCAATCAATTGCCACTAATTTTCCATTGTGATATTTTACTGCCCGTGTTAATTCACACGTATCGTGTCCTTCTCCAACACCAATCTGAACCACTAATGGTTCATAAAATTTATCTAATGTTCTTTCCGACTCTAATGGCATTTCTTTACCATACGCCTGCCAATCTCCACCACCATTTAATTTAGCTTGAACGAAACTTGTTATCCAATATTGATTCATTTTAATCTCCGTATTATTGATTTTGCTATTACTTTGTGTCCTACTGAACTTAGGTGTGTATCATCCACTCCTTTTATCACATCACATATTCTTAATTTATCTTTATGTTGAAATGATGAATCATCAAATCTCCAATCCACACCAACTACTATTAATTCATCCATTGAATCATATTCTTTTCCTTTATGGTAAAGTGGAACAAAGTTCTTTGGATATTTGGTTTTCAATACTTGTGCTAAATCATTTTTCCAAGACCAACCTATCCATCTGACACCAAATTTATTTAAAAATTCATCGGTTAAGTCATGTATATTTTTAATTTGCTGTGTAATAATATCATCAATGTGTTTATCGGATAAAAAATCTATATTGCCTGTTCCGTCATAATTTTGTCTGTTTACTATTTCAGGACAACTTCTTACCCAATCTGTAAATTGTATCACTACTAATTCAATTGGTTTTGCTCCTGATAGCACGGATCTGGTGAGCTCTAAAATGTTTGCAATTTCATAATTGCTCCCACCATTTCCAAGTTTTCCCAATCCATATCCCATATTCATTTCTTTTGCAACTAAATTAGGAAAATGATGTTTCTTTCTATATTCATCACATTTGTAATCCAAGTGTTCCAAATGTGATTTTGGTGGATTGATTGCATTGATTTCATCTGATGTCCAACCCCTTTCTTTTGTCAGATATTCAAATTGTAATCCCGCTCCCCAAGTAAAACTGCACCCTACAAATAATATCATTTCATTAACTCCTTATATAAATTATCAATTACTTCTTTTTGTGATTCGTGATATCGTTCACCATATTTCGTTATCAATTCTCTATTGTGAATCAATATATCTTGCATTTCATAATACCATTCGTGCATTTCATCTTGACTCATACTACATATTCTGTTTACTTCTGATGTTATTTTTTGCATTCTTTTAAATGATGATTGTTCTTCATCATAACTTTCATCTATAAATGGACTGAAAGTTTTAAATCCCAATTCCTTTAACATTTTTAGTGATTCATGTGAACCATAAACTATAAATGGATGAAAATGTAATATTGGTCTAAATATCTTTTCCGTGGCAAACTTTGTTGGTTCTGGAAAACCTGTTTCGGTTACGATTGAAAAATAAGAATCTAAATAAGGTTCTTTACTTTCAAATCCTATTCCCATTATTCCTTGTAAATTATCAAAGTCTATGGTTCGTGGTGACATTTTATCTAAATCATCATAATAAGATACATATTTATGCATTAATTTTGTTTTTCCAAGTATTCTTATCAATGTATCTTTATCTGGCCTTCCCTTGCTACCCATACAATTTAAATCTTTACCCGTTTCCAATGAAAAACTAACCAAGTTATTTTCTAATAAATTATTATGATGCAACATTGATATCATAACATATCTATGTGGTCGTATTCTTCTATTCAAACACACAAATTGATGTTTTCTTTTTTTAGATTTATCTTGAAACTCATCATTCGATACAAATGTATTTCCATTGTCGTTACATTTTAGTAGTTGCATTCCTTTATTGTGAAGTTGTTCATAACTATTTACTAATGTTAATCTTTCTTGAAAATCATTTACATCACACCAATTATTATATTGAATTTCAACAATCCAATTGTTACCCATTACATATCCAACTCTTTCAGGACTTATATTCTGCTCTACAAGAATTTTATGTAAATGTATAAATGAACTCACCTCAATAGTACTTTCCGTGTGGGCAGCAATCAATACAACACCTTGTTTGTTTCGTATCCTTTCCTTTGTAGTTTCCAACATATTATTCAAAAAACTACTATCTTCGTAACCCTCATCCTGTCCAACAACTTTTCCCACTGCACCAAATTGTTCCACATAATATAAAAATGGCTTATCACCAATCTCACTAATTAATTGTTTATTCATAGTTTCAGCTGGAATGACACCTCCTGAATAAACTACTGGATTCAGTCCTGTTTTGTTGACGTATGCATCAAAATTTGCAATGAGTTTGTCTAATGATAGTGGATATCCATTTGGAATCCAATCACCACCAATCTTTCTATCAAATCCGAATATTATTTTATCTTCCATTGTTCCTCGATTTGCTGTGAATATTTATCTATAAATTTCTTATGTCCACTATAACAAACGTGCCCATTATCTTCCCAAAATTCTAATTTATTTACATTTGCATATTCAGTTAATCCACCATAAATCACCTTATCGTTTTCATAAAAAATAAACCTATCAAAATCTATCGCATTCCAAAGGAATTGAGAATTTTTATTATAAATGTCTACAAACATTGGTTGTAATCTTGATTCTACACACTTGTCACCATATGACTTTGGTGGTAAATCTCCATAAAACATATTATGTTTATCCAATGGATTTCTTGCATTAAATATATTTTGCCATACCGACATAAAGTATTTAATATTATGTCTTTCGCAAAATGTTTGAACTAATAAAATTGATTTCAAAGTATCTATAAATTGTTTTTCAACTGAATAAAAATTATCATACCACAAATTAAAATAATCTCGTTGTGGTTTACTTTTCCACCAATCATGTTGGTAAGGTAATCCACCAGATTTTAAATAACCATTAGGGACATCTTCTATATTTTGTGTAACATCTGATGTATTTGAAAATACATTACTATAATTTGACATTATGAGTGTATTCTCACCATCTCGGTTAACCGAATCATCTAATTCAGAATACTTTTCAGTTTCTACTGGTGAAATAAATAACTCTTTCCTTTCAATACCACTCCACATTACTCCAAGATATAAATCATCTGACAAATTGCCCTTATCCAATAATGTTTGTAATCCATAGATAACTCGTTCTGCAATTAACTCATTACCTGATGCTGGATTTCCCATATAAACATATTGTTTGAAATCATACTTCTGTTCAATATAAAGTGGCCAAGTTTGTCTATATAAATTTTCACTGTCGGGTGACCTCCAACCATCTGAAAAACTACACCCACCTGTTATTAATATCTTGTTTTTATTCATCTTGTTTCACAATCTTTATGTCGCCCATACCACTACCAGTAATTCCATTAAATATATCAACAAGTTGGTAATTTGTGTTTTCCGTTAAAAATTTATTAATCATTTCATCAACTTTTGGTAAAGAATAGTCATCGAAGGCCATAATTGATATTTCACTATCAATACAAAAGTCAATTTCAGCTGTTAATATTTCAATATCGTGTCCAGAATCTAAAAATGCAAAGTCAAGTTCTTTTTCTGTTTTAAAGTCTTTTATATTATTGGGTATATCCATTTCGTAAAATTTAATTAAATCATTATCAAAGTATTTATTTACTTTATCTACACAAATTTTACTATTTGGTTCACAATCAATCGTTGTTAATTCAAAATCATTACCTAAAAACTTGTAACATAAAAATCCAAAAATTCCACTATTTGTTCCTGTTTCAAGTATTGACTTTGGTTTGTATTTATTAAAAATATATTCCCAATTTTTTATATTTAGAAGTGAAGCTGGATAATTTTCAACAGATAGTGTTCCACCATGACCACGAAATGCCCACCTGTTCGTATCTTTTTCACCCTCTCTAGCATCTCCAGTTCCAGTAAAGAATTTACAATCTTTTATTCCTAATGGCCATGGTCTTGCTAAATCAAATAACAATTCATCAAAAAAAAAATCTTTATATTCTGTAATTTGGTCTTTGGCTCCATACCAATTGAATGTAAGTTCATCATTTTCACCAAAACAAAGCTTTTCTGTATTTGATATATCTTTTAATTTATAACTTATCATCAATAATATCCTGTATAATTTTTAATTCATTTTGAACATATTTTTTAACGTGCTTAACATTATGTTCTAATTTATCAAATACACTACAATATATGTCGTGTATCCCATCTAATGTATTTTCTGTAAAAAGTTTTATGATTTCACCTGTTACCATATTAAATCTCTTAATATCATCTACCTCATTATCATAGGACTCATCAATAATATCACCAAAAGTTTTAAATCCACTATCTCGTAAGTATTTCAATGTATATGGTTGTGCTATTACAAAAAATGGTTGCATACCAATCAAAGGTTTCATAATTTTCTCACTTGATAAAAAACTACCCCACTCACGATAATGACTTTCTGTAACTATGTTGAAGTATGAATCGGATATATTTTTTGAAGGACCAGACAATAAATGGCCGTAATCAAAACCAGCACCACCAGGTTTTATAAAATCAACGGTCATTGGTAATAATTTATTAATTTTATGAATACTTTCTCTGCTTTCTTTTGGAAATTGTGATTCATATTGATCAAGATCCCTATTTTTTTCGATTTGATCATGCCATAAAACTCTATTTATTTTTCTGACACCAAGTGGGAAACTCATAAGAGAGTTATATCCTTTATCCAATAGGTCATTTTCTATCAATCTTATTATCAATCTAAGTCTATGTGACTTGGGAACTCTATTTAAATTTATATACATTTTGTTTCGTTTTTTATCTTTATTGGGTTTAACTATATTTAGATAATCATAATAAGTTCTACAATGAACATAGTTAAAATTCCAATTTGTTTTTAAAAGTTTTCTATAATGTATTTTTTTAGCTCTCGTATTGACCTGTTTTTCTAAACCCAACATATAGACATTGTTAAGTTTAAATGGAAATCCCTTTGCAATTCCAGAATTACCCGTGTAGTCATCATTAAACATTATAACTTTTTTGAACTTCGGTGATAAAATATCAATAGCTCTATCCATTTGAGTTTCATCCCACGAGCCTCCGTCTGCAAATTGTTTTGGTGATGCTATAATTATATCATCTGGACAAGTAGGAATATTATCTATATCGACAGCACGAGATTGCCAAGTATTATGACCACCGTTTGGGTGTGGTTCTTTTCTAATCACAATAGGTGTGTATAATATATTTAACCACTTTAAAACCTGCTCAGGTTTATAAAATTCTCCTTCGCAGTTCAATGCATAAATTTTCATAATACTTTCCATATCAAAACTGAGTTTTCTATAAATGTTCCAGAGACCATTGTTCTCTTCTTCATAACTATTTTAATCCTTTTTTGCCTTTCTAACTTTTCAAGTTCGGTTAAATAACCTATTAAATATTTTCGCTTCTCACAATACAAATTCATAACATTGTCAAATTTACCTTTAGAATCTAACAACTCTACTATTGGTTCAATATTAATAACTATCTGTGGTTTTTCTTTTAGTATAAAATTTATAAAATTCTTGTAATTATCCCCTACCTGCTCCAATACTGAAGTTGTAATTACCGCTGTATTATCTGGTAATTGTAAATCTATATCTTGTTCTATATCTATATTACTATATGTTAAATTATTTCTATTTAGTTTTCGTTTTAGTTCTTCAATAATTTTTAATGATGTAACCGATATATCAGATAGAATAAAACTTTTGTTTTGTAGGATTTCGTTAATTAGATAAAAGTTTGTTCCACTGCCCGAACCAAATTCACATATATTTTCTATATCTTTTAAGTGTGTATAGAATAGCATTTGTCGTGTAATCAATTGATATTCCCAATCCACATACGGTGTCTTGGTTAATGATAAGCAATTCTGTATATTTACAAATGCACTTTCTCTAAACCATTTTGGGCGAATAATTAACTTGACATTTTCATTATTTGTTTCTAAATTCTGTAAGACGCTAAACCAATCGTCTTGCCAATCAATTTCAAGTTTCTTATTTAACACCCCCAAACACAATTCGTAATATTCTTTATATTGTTCAGAATCAAGTTCATTATAATTAATTGGAAAAAACTTATCTAATTGAATTTTTATAGTTTGTGGTAAATCATCATACAATATATTAAAGTGATTCAATACATCATCTTTTGTTAATTTATGTTGCATTGTGTAAATCCTTCATATCTCCCATTAGATTAGAAATACAAACTCTTCTCCAATCTGTTCCTCTATCAAACTCTCCAAACTCTTTGTGGTTTTTATCAGTTATACCGAATATTACACATTTACTTGAATGTATATTTAACTCTTTACAAACCTTTAATTGTTTTTTGTGATATTTGATTTGTAGATAATCAGTATCAAATCTATTGATTAACTTCAATCCGATATCTGGACCTATCCAATTTACCATTTGAAATGAATTGAAAACTTCTACTCCATCATCAATATATTCTTTTGTAAATCTTACTCCTATTCTTAAATGTTCTGCTCCATAAAATCCTTTACTCATACTAAATGAAATACCTTGAATACATTTTCTATTGAAATCAAAACTAATATTCCTCGACATAATCATATACGCACAATCTACAAATACTGGTATATCTAATTTATCACATTGATTTAAAATCATATCTGTAAGTGGATGGATATCCCCATAATCACTAAATGGTAATGATATAATTACCGCATCACCTTTTCTTAATTCGTCATCTAAAATGTATTCCCACTTCATATTGTTTCTGAACATTATTTGATGATACATAAAATCACCCCTTAATATTCTGAATCGTTTGGTGTGGTTTTGTAAATAAAAAAAGTCAAATGATTGTGCCGTACCGTGAACGAATTGTAATGATTTGAATTTGTTTAGATTTTCTAAATTGTTTAATTTAGATGATTGAATCCACTCTGAATATGAATTACAGAAGTCCTTTACAAGATTTTTTTCATATAATGATTTTCCGTTGATATTTTTAGTGATAAAGTTATAAGAAGTTTTATCTGGTATTGGTCTTGCACCTTTCATCAAGTAACCCCCAATTCCCCTTGTGGACATCCCTTACACCCACTTGGTAGTATTCTGTTATGTAGTATTTTTCTAAATCCTACACAATTCTTTTTTGTCCATAATTCCATAATATCGTCTGTTGCAGCATTTCCCCATATCACCTGTTTCGTAGTTGTTGTTTTCCCAAACAAACTAAATGGTGTTGGTTTTGAATACCAACTACAAGGTGATACACTTCCATCGACATCAATCTGTAAAGTATATGATGCTCCTCCACATCCTAATGGTTTTACAAATGTTCTACGATAAAAGAAATCCATACCTCTGTTGTATGCTCTTAGTTTTGCTTCTTTGTAAATGTCATCAACATACTCAATTGGTTTTTCTCCTGCCAATGTAAATGGTGAGAATTTGATTTCATAAGGTATCAATGTATTGACTTTAATTGATTCAACTCCTAAGTCTGCACAAAAATCAACATAATCCAACATACTTTCAATATTATCTTTATGTGAAACAAAGATTGTTCTAACTGACACATCGTGCTTTTGTAGTGATTTCATATTACGAATCACCCTATCAAACTTAACACCTGTTTTAAAACTTTCTACATCTTTTTTTGTGCAACCGTCCAATGATACACCTAAATCAATATTACCTCGTTCTTTTAACTTCAAGATATTCTTTTCATTTAATAACATACCATTTGAATCAATTCTGATTCCAATCTCTGAATTTATACTCCGTAAAGTATCTATGATTTCCCAAATGTGTGGGTGAAATAGTCCTTCAACTGCCGTGAAGTTTACTGTTTTGACGTGTGGTAATATATCTTTTAGGTTATTTACTATCTTGTGAAATAATTCTATTGGCATATGTCCTTTTGCATTTTTGCCGACTTGCCAAGGCACTCCGTCCTCATCTAAGATTTCTAAATAACAATGTGAACATCTTAAATTACAAATATCCATTATTTGCATACCTATTTCATGCGGATATCTTTCCTCAAATGGAGTATCGTTTTCTACGATAGGAGGTAAATCCCAATTTTCTTTCCATTGTTTTTTCATATTATATTTTTTTGTAAATTAAACCTACATTTGCTGGATTAAATATAGAACCTTGACTCCATACTAATTCATATCCCAATTCTTTTGCTACTTGGTTCAATACCTTACCCGAATTGACGTGATATAATGTTTTTACTCCTGTTGTATATCCTTGCTTCAAAAGTTGTAATTGTCTCTGAAACTCATCTTCTTGTAAAGTAAATTCATCAACATCACAATCAATTATATCAATATATATCAAACCATTTGGTTTCAAAACTTTATACAATTCTTTGAAATATAAGTAAAAATCTAAAATACTCAAATGAATAAATACACTTTGTGAATAAACAAAATCAATATCTTTTAAATTTGGAAATTCAAGTTTTTCAATCAAATTGTATGATACATTATTATATTTTGTGTGCTGTTCTTTACAATAATTTAATATTGATTTACTGATATCAATACAATATAAATGTTCAATTTTTGGTAATAACCAATTTGACATAATACCTGCGCCAGGTCCAATTTCAATAACACTACATTTATCCAAAGAGATATCATAATTTTTTAAAATGTTAGGAATTATCATATTTTTAATTATAGAAGTTTTTTCTTCTTTTAATTCTGATAGTCTTTTATTTAATTCATCTTCGGTTTTGTATTGAGTTACATCAATACCATACAATAAAGATAACAATTTACTTTGATCATTATTTGTTTCCCACGAACTCATATTATATTTACCTCATCAAATTTGACTAAATGATTTCCATTCCAGCTCTGGTCAAACACTTTATAGTCGGTTAACTGTGTGAAATCGGATTCAAAAATCTTATACCCATCTTTGACTGATATGTATGACTCAAGGAATTCTCCACAAAAAGACTGATTCCACTCATCTCCTATACCCATACCACAACCATACCACAACATACTATCAGTATAATCACGAATTTTTCCAGTATACTCATATTCTTGAATATTGTCATCACAAGTAAAAATAATTTTTTTATCTTTTAGATTGTGTGCCAATTTAATGTTATAGATATAATCTGGTCTTTTTTCAGTAGAGCCTGGTAACAATGCCTCACCTACTTTAAAAGTTAAATCTTTCATAGTGATTTCGTCATTTTCTACTGTCCAAATTTTTGCCATTATAATATATTCACAGGTTTGCTCTAACCAATTTTTAAATGAAAATATTCCCATATGTTGTCCATTTTTTGAAACAATACCACCTACTTCTTCACCTGATAAGAATTTGTCCCAATCAACTTCAACCTTAACCATTATTTCAAAATCATCTTGGAATAAATTTTCTACACTATATAGATTTAAACTATTTTTATTTTTTGATGGAAGAAAATAAAAGTTTTCTTTATTTGTTTTTAAACTCATAGTTTTATCTCCTGACAATCATTATAAAAGTCTGTTAATTCTGGAAATGTTTCTCTGAAATCTGTTCCTCGTCTTTTATCGTGTTCTTTGAAGAATTTACCAAAGTTATATCGTTGGTTATTTATTGTAACTTTATCGTTTGCTGATATCATCCAATCAAATATTCTTTTTAATTTTTGAACTTCTATGTCGGAATAACCTATGTGATGAGAGTCAAATAATGGAACTGCCAGATAATCTGCATATTGTGCCTGTTGTAATATTTCATTAGACCATTTTTGTGGTAATACCTGTACGGTTTGGTGTGTTGGATGTCTCAAATAAGATGAATCTAAAAATACTGCTGAATTCCAATATCTATCTTCAGAACCATATGACTTCTTTAATTCATATATTCCATCAAGTAGTTTTTTATAACTCGGAACTGATAGTGCATTATAGGTACTCATAAAGGTCAAACTTACACGACTACACTTTGTTAATACTTTATTAACATTATCCCAAAATTTATTAAATATTAATCCATTTCTCATATATTCTGCCTGTGAACCCCAACCATCTACTGATGTAAAAATGGTAAATTCTTTTACTCTGTTTTCATCTTCAATTCTTTGTATTCTTTGTATTAAATGATCTATTAAAATATCTGGTGCACCTAAATTAGAATTTAGAGATAGACATAATTCTTTATTTGGATTTGGTTCATCAATAATATAATCCAACACTTTCCAAGTGTCCTTTGATAATAAAGGTTCTCCACCGGTAATTCTAAATGTATGTAATTCTCGATACATTTCTGGCCACCACTTCCAAAATGCCTCTACATATGGATTTTCTTCACGGTGTGGTATTGGCATTTTATCTTCATTCGTCAGATAATTTATGGAGTTAAAGTCATCTGATGTAGGATATCCACCATACTTTTGAGTTTCTTCCATCCAAGAAGATGAAAAGGCAGGACCACAATAACTACATTTAAAATTACAAGCATTGGAGAATGCCACTTCAACATATTTAGGATTATAATTTTCTTGTGAATCCATTTTCACAATTTGGTCAAGATGAGGATAAGACCACTCTGAGCGAGATTTTAATATTCTATCAGAAAATCTATCTGAATTATCTTCTATATTCCAACAATAATCACATTCCGTTGGACGTTTACCGTCTAACATTTCTTTTCGCTTTTCTTTTTTAAATTGTGTATTATGAAGTGCTGTAGGATTAACTTTTAATTCATTTAATGGTATCTTATGAGTGGCCGGATGATGACAACTATGAGTATGTCCTAAATGTAGATGCATAGTAACCTGTGTCCATTTAGCCAGACACATTCCACTCCCAACACTATTTAAGTTTTTTCTCATTTTGGTATAAATTGGATTATCTATTGCTGAATTATTCATTAATTTTAAAACTCCACATGGTTTGGTATATCTTGTTCACACTTAAAATCTATTATTTCGTGATTTGTTCCAAATAACTTTTTTCTTTTTACAACACTATAATTTAAATCTGTAAGACCATCGTCATCTGTATTTACAATCCCACCTTGCACTTCTTCTACAAATCGTCTTTCGTTAATACTTGTATCTTTCTGATGAACCCACTTACCACCCACCATATCATTTCGTTTGTGTTCTTGTGAGAAAAATTTACCTGGTCGTGTTCTATATGGTAAAGTAGTGTTTGGTATTTTACCGAGTGACTCTTCTTCTACACGACACCCATTTAATATTCCGTGATTTCCATTACCACTTAAATCATATACAATGTCATCTTTTACATTAGAAAAATCATAATATAGTTTAGTATCGGTTGGATTCGGATAGTCATTATTGTAATAATCTCTTATTTCATCATCATTTAAGGCTTTATCAAATAAACATACTTGTGCAATATCACCTGCAAAGAAATTAGATTCTTCTTTATTAGGATCACCGACACCTATGTAAAATGGATTTCCACCGTATTTTTTTAATGGTGATTTGAATTCTAATGGTGAATGTGAACCATGACCAAATCTTGAATCTGATTCTTCCCCATTTAAATAAAATCTTATTTCACCCTTATCAACATTTACCGTAACCATTAAGTGTGTCCAAACATCAGGTGGTCTTTTAATCCACATATAAGAGTGATTGTTAGTTTGATTAAATAACCCAAAAGAATATGCATCTGAATTATCCCAACCCAATCCCATTTGAAAAGATGGTCGTCCAAAAATATACTGATGTATGAATTCTCTATTCTCTACATCTCCAATTAAGTATTTTGGAATATCAAATCTATCTTCTGCCCTTACCATTACGGACATTGTAAAATTTTTACTTGTGATTTCTCGAATCGAATCATTTGGATTGATTTTTACATAATCAGACAATCCATCTAATCTTAAAAACTTTCTTTTTTCATCAGATTCATGATTCATAAAGGTTTCTTTTGCCAATTTTTTCTTCTTTACTCTAAATAGTAAATCATCATCTTCCATACCCCAATTAAAGTATCCATTAGAATATCCATTTATTCTTTCACATTGTTCCTTAGTGAATAATATAGCACCACCAAAATATTCCTGATACTTCAAACCATAATCGAATTGTGCAACATGAACTGCCAAATGTTCTACATTTTTAGGATAGGAATAATCACAAGTATCATCTTCAGGTAACATATCTATGTCGTGAAAACAAAAGTAATCATAACCTTCTTTTTGTGCAACATCATATGCAACATTTTTAGATGTTCCTCTATTAAATCCACTAACCGAATCAGGATAGACTTGGTTAGCAACGA